>Ga0105351_1000603_pt1 | contig 16955 bp, 14 predicted proteins | sample EN4Hudsemesocosm_FD_83662 | JGI IMG/M metagenome (GOLD analysis project Ga0105351, IMG submission 83662) | Methane-oxidizing microbial communities from mesocosms in the Hudson Canyon - EN4B Hudson Canyon | ecosystem: Environmental > Aquatic > Marine > Cold seeps | place: Hudson Canyon... | reverse complement strand
ATTTTTTACAAGTTCAACACCTAAAAATAAACCTTTACCTCTAATATCACCCACGTGTTTATGTGAAGAGAATCTTTCTTTTAAACTATTCTTTAATAATTTACCCATTTTTTGAACATTCTCAAGAAGGTTTCTCTCTTCAAAAGCTTTTAAAACAGCAACACCTGCTGCACATGCAGTTGGATGCCCTATATATGTATGTCCATGTGAGAATTGTCCTGAACCATTTTTAATGGCATCATATATTTTTCTTGAGATTAAAGTTGCAGCTAAAGCTTGATACCCGCCCCCAATTCCTTTAGCAATTGTAATAATATCAGGCTTTACATTGGTAAACTCGCTAGCAAACATATATCCAGTTCGTCCAGTCCCACACATGATTTCATCAAAAATTAGTATAACTCCATACTTATCACATATTTCACGTATTCTTTTAAAATAGGTTTTTGGAGCACCAACAGCCCCTAAAGTTGAACCAACTAGAGGTTCAGCAATAAAAGCAGACACAGTATCCTCTCCTAACTCAATAATTTTCTCTTCTAAAAGATTTGCAGCTCTAAGGCCATACTCATCCAATGTTTCATTTTCTTCTTTTAGTCTGTATGCATACACAGGGTTAATATGATGCATATAAGAAGATACATAAGGCAAAAAGGGTTCTTTTCTTTTAACATTCCCACCAACACTTAATGTTGTTAAAGTATTCCCATGATAACTTTGGTGTCTTGCAATTATATTTTTTCTTTGAGGTGCATTATTTTCTAAGTGGTACTGTCTAACCAGCTTTAAAGCAGTTTCAACAGCTTCAGAACCTCCTGACAAAAAATATACTTTTTTAAAATTATCAGGTGCTCTTTGTATTAACATTTTTGCCAGTTCTTCAGCTGGTTGAGAAGTCATAAAACTTGTATGGGCATATGCCAAGTTATCTAATTGGTTTTTTATAGCATCTTTTACACCTTCATCGCTATGTCCTAAACATGAAACAGCAGCTCCACTTGAGCCATCAAAATATTTTTTGCCATTAGAATCAATAAGATATACACCATCTCCTTTAACCGCAATAGGCATATCTGCACTAAGGTCTCGTTGTAAAATATAATCTGAATTCATTTTTTATCCTTTATCTCATTAACACTATTTTAGTTCCAGTTTCAAAATAGTGTTCTTTTATGCATTTTTCAATCTCGTCTTTTTTTCTATGTTTTAAAACATCAACAATTTTTTGGTGTCTTGTTTTTACTTCATCCAAGGTATATAACTTTGGCCAGTTTTTAGAAAACAGCAATTGCGACTTTTTATTTAGTTTTTCCAGTGAATCTAATAAAACATCATTTGTTGCATACTTTAAATAATGTCTATGAAATTTCACTCCAATTTTTGCAACTGTTTTGGCATTGTTCGATTTAACACTCATTTGTTCCACTAAATCATCTAAAATCTCCATATCTTTTAAAGTAGCATGTATTGCAAAACTGGTTGCTAAAAACCCTTCAATAACCCCTTTTGATTCATACGTATCAAAGATATCTTTATTGGTAATGTCTTTTACAAAAACACCTCGTCTCTCAACTTGCTCCAAGACGCCAAGAGATACCAATTCCATTAAAGCTTCTCTAATTGGCGCACGACTTACTTCAAGTTTAGTAGCCAAGTGAGCCTCTTTAATTTGATCTTTTTGTTTATATTCATCATTTAGTATTGCATCATATATATGCTCAATAATTTTATTCTTTAAACTTTCTTTTTGTTGAATAGACATTGGTATCACCTTTTTAGATTGTCGACAATTTCTAACTAATTGTCGACAATATTATATGATGTAAACTTTTGTCTTGCTTAAGAGGAGCAGTTTTTAACTCAAACTGCTCCTTTAATTAGGAAATATTTAAAGTCAGGTTTAAACGAGTTCTTCTTTTCCTCGAAATTCTTTTTCATTACACTCTTTTACAATTTGAGCAGCAACATCATAGGTTTCATTAGCTATTTCTTTTGCACGTGAGGCTACGGCTGCGTTATTTTGTGTTTGTTGATCTAACTGTGTAATTGCATCATTTATTTGCTCAATTCCTGCTTGTTGCTCTTTAGTTGTAATCACTATTTCTTTAATAATTTCAGAATTTTTTGATACATTTAAGGTAAGTTCTTCATATCCATCAATCATTTTTGAGGAAATACTTTTTCCTTCATTTGCTTTAATTGTGGCTTTTTCAACAAGTACTTTAATTTCTTTAGCAGCTTGAGCACTTCTACTTGCCAAATTTCTAACTTCTTGAGCAACCACGGCAAATCCCTTTCCAGCTTCACCAGCAGTTGCAGCTTCAACAGCTGCGTTAAGGGAAAGTATATTTGTTTGGAATGCAATTTGATCTATGATACTAATGGCATCATTTATATCAGCAACTTGCACATTGATTTCATTCATTGCAGTTGATGTTTTAGAGGCAAGTTCTTTTCCATAAACGGCACAAGAAGATAGTTCTTGGGCGTAGTTTGACATTTGCATTACATTGTCTGTATTATTTACAAGTGTAGAAGTGATTTCTTCAAGAGCTGCTGCTGTTTCTTCTAATGAAGCAGCCGTTGTTACTGAAACATTATTAAGAGTATCTACATTGTTAAGTAAAGATTGAGAACTATTTTGTAAAGTAATCCCTATTTTTTTGTTATTAAATAACATCTCGTTAATTGTGTTTGCTAGTTCATTTAGTCCAATGGAGGTTTTACCAATTGCATCTGGAACTCTGTGTGTAAAATCTAACGCTTTAAACTTGGAAAAGGCAACGTTCAGTTTATTAATATCTGTGGCTATATTTAACTTTATGCCTTCTAACATTTCGTTAAATATAATTTTTAATTCATTTAAAGAATCATTAGATGAGTTTTCTTCAATCTTATTATATAAGATACCACTTTTAACAAAAGTCACTACTCTTTTAACATCCTCAATAAAATTTATATCATCCTGTATTAACTTTTCTGTTCGTTTTATATTTTCATTCACAACTTTAGACATCAATCCAATTTCATCTGATGATTTATCATCAAGAAGTTTCACACTTTTCACTTCTTTGTTTAAGTACCTAAAAAATTCTATCAATCCACTTTGAAAAGAGGAAATAGAAGATACAATTGATTTTAAAATAAAATAAAGAAGCACCACTCCAATCCCAATACAAAAATTTGCGACTTTACTAATAATTTGAGTGGATAAAATACTTTCTTTATTTTTATTTGAAATTGATTCTAACTCTTTAATCTGATTGGATGCTATATGATTAATATCTTTTTCATACTCTAAAGATAGTAGTTGAACAATACCGACTTCTTCTTTTACTTTTTTGTCATTACTTGATACCACAATAGAAGCTTCCGCCATTTTATAACCTGCATTAAAAAAATTTATATAAATATTTTTAAAAGTTTCAAGTTTTTCTTGGTCATAGGTAAGTTCTTTTTTGATTTTTTTGATTTTTTTAATAAACCTAATTTTTACAATCTCAATTCCATCCACATCTGACATATCAATCGCATCTGATATCATCTCTTTTGTTGTAATTATTCTGTTTTTAATGTCACTTACTTGATCAGGTTTTAAAATAGCCAAGAGCATCAACTCATCTGCTAACGTTTCCATTGATTCATTATATATAGTTGAGAATTTTTTTTGGTTTTTAACGGACTTTGCTTTTTTAATACCTGCATTTGCCATATTGTATAAAGAATCATAATACTTCGTAAATTTAAAAGTTATCTTTTTTAGATGTTTTTTTTCATTTTCATTTAATAGACTTTTTTCCATACTCTTAACAATTTTAAAGTAGCTAAGTTTTTGTTTTTCAAGTTTCAAGATATCATCAGACTTGCCTGTTAAAGCAATGTTCACTGAAATCTCTTGTAGCTTTTTTAATATATACTTTAATTCTAAAAAGTTTAACGTTACACTTCTCTTTTGCTCAAGTAACTCATTTGAGTCAACAATATTGGTTGTTTTTATATGCAGGGCTATTGCATTGAATAACAATATGAATACAAAAGCGAATAACAGTAGCTTTGATTTTTTACTTATTAACATAATTTTGCCTTTTCCTTAATCTTAAAAATTATTTTTAATTAGAAATTACTAATAAATAATTTTTGAGTTAATTTTGTTCCCATTTTATGATGCTTATTAGTTCTTTCATAATAAATATTTAAATTATTTTTAATATTTATTTTAGAATAAACACACTTTCTTTTTTTAAAATCGCCATCATCTCATATAAAAATGAACTGAATAGGATTTTTAAAACTAGTAAAAAAGATAAGGAAATAACGCAAAAAGTCCTTTTCAGTTCATTTTTATACTTTATACTCTAAACAATCATATAAAAGGAGATAAAATGAAAAAAATTGCATCAGCAGCATTAGTTGCAGCATTAAGTATTCCAGCATTCGCTGCTGAATTTGTTACAATTGGGACAGGTGGGGTTACTGGAGTTTACTATCCATTAGGTGGATCTATTTGTAGATTAGTTAACAAAGGTAAAAAAGAGCATGGGGTTAGATGTTCTGTAGAATCAACTGGGGGTTCTGTATACAATATTAATACAGTTAAAGCTGGCGAACTTGAAATGGGTTTAGCTCAATCTGATGCTCAATATTTAGCATACAATGGTACAGGAAAATTTGAAACTCAAGGCGCTTATAAAGAATTAAGAGCAGTATTCTCTGTTCATGGGGAGCCTTTTACTGTAGTTGCTAGAAAAGATTCTGGTATCAAAACTTTTTCAGATTTAGAAGGTAAAAGAGTAAATATTGGAAACCCAGGTTCTGGTTCTAGAAATACTATGGAAGCTCTTATGAGTGCAAAAGGTTGGACTAAAGAATCATTTAAAGTTGCTGGTGAATTAAAAGCTTCTGAGCAATCAAAAGCACTTTGTGATAACAAAATTGATGCAATGTTATATGTTGTAGGTCATCCATCTGGAGCGATCAAAGAAGCAACAACAACTTGTGATAGTGTTCTTGTAAAAGTTAATGATGATTCTGTAGCAAAATTTATTGGTGATAAACCTTACTATAGTAATATGACAATCCCAGGTGGAATGTACAGAGGAAATCAAAACGGTACTGAAACATTTGGTATGCTTGCAACATTTGTTACATCAAGTAAAATTTCTGAAAAGATAATTTATAACGTAGTTAAATCAGTTTTTGAAAACTTTGAAGCATTCAAAAAACTTCATCCTGCATTTGCTAACTTAAAAAAATCAGAAATGGTTAAAGCTGGTTTATCAGCTCCATTACACAGAGGTGCAATTAAATACTATAAAGAAGCTGGACTTTTATAAAAAACAGTTAATAATTTAAGCAAAAGAGCCTAAGGCTCTTTTGCAGAATTAATTTTTAAACTTCACATTCAAATCATAAGTTCATACTAATATCCTCACTTTCAGTACTTTTGGAAGTAGATGATTGAAATTTAAAAATTCATTTTCATAAGGAGTATCTATGAATGAAGAAAAAAAGCCAGACGTTTCAGCACAAGACCTTGTCGCTGAATCTGAATCAGGCGGACGAAATCCCTCAAATCCATATCTCGCTAATTTTATTTTATACTTAGCATTGGTTTGGTCGGTATTTCAACTGTACGTTTCATCCCCACTTGTTTTAGAATTTACACCCTGGATGAATGCCGATGTTGTAAAAAGAATTCACTTAATATTTGCTTCATTTTTAGCATATTTAAGTTATCTTCCTTTTAAAAACTCACCAAAACACTACATTCCAATTACTGATTGGATTATGGGATTTTTGATGATTTTTGTAATTGCTTATTTGATATACAATCAAGTATGGAATTCTGCTGCATTCGAAATGAGACTTGGAGTTCCAAATCAACTTGACTTAATTACAAGTATTATTGGTATAGTTTTATTACTAGAAGCTACAAGAAGATCACTTGGGCCTCCACTTATGATTGTTGCATCACTGGCCTTAACTTACGCATACTTTGGAATGGGTGATTATGGTGGAGCATCTGTAAACAAAATTGTATCTCATATGTGGATTACAACTGAGGGTGCTTTTGGTATTGCTATTGGAGTATCTGCTACTATGGTATTTTTGTTTGTACTTTTTGGTGCACTTCTAGAGCAAGCTGGTGCTGGTAACTATTTTATTAGAGTTGCATTTTCACTGATGGGACACTTCAGAGGTGGTCCAGCAAAAGCAGCCGTTGTAAGTTCTGCAATGACAGGTATGATTTCAGGATCTTCCATCGCAAATGTTGTTACAACAGGAACATTTACTATTCCTTTGATGAAAAAAGTAGGATTTTCTGCTGAAAAAGCTGGTGCAATTGAAGTTGCATCTTCTACAAACGGACAATTAACACCACCTATTATGGGTGCTGCTGCATTTTTAATGGTTGAGTACGTAGGTATTCCTTTTGTAGAAATCATTAAACATGCATTTTTACCTGCAATTATTTCATATATTGCTCTTATTTACATTGTGCATTTAGAAGCAATGAAAGCAAATATGCAAGGTATGGTAAAAAAAGACGTAGATAAAATGAATAGAAGAGGTAAAATGATTGGAATGCTTAGCGTTGTAATTGTTTTAGGATTTTTATCATGGGTTTTAGGTCCTGTAATTGATATGATTAAAAACGTATCGGGTGAAAATACATTTAGTATTATTTTGGCACTAATTGCTGTTTCGTACATAGTACTTGTATATTTTTCATCCAAAGTACCCGATTTACCAGAAGATGACATTGAAGATTTACCACCAGTTGGAATTACAGTAAAAGCAGGATTACACTATTTATTACCTATAGTCGTACTTGTTTGGTTGTTAACTGTTGAACGGCTATCTCCTGATTTATCAGCCTTTTGGGCCTCGATATTTATGATCTTTATAGTTTTAACTCAAAAACCACTATTAGACTTCTTTAGAGGTAAAAGTGATGTTTTTTCTCGAGCTAAAGAAGGAATTTTTGATTTAAAAGATGGTTTAATTAATGGTGCTAAAAATATGATTGGTATTGGTGTTGCAACTGCAGTTGCTGGTATCATTGTAGGAACTGTTACGTTAACAGGTATTGGGCAAGTTGTAATTGGTTTAGTTGAAACTGTTTCAGGTGGAAATATATTCTTGATTCTTCTTTTAACTGCAATTATCAGTTTAATTCTTGGAATGGGATTACCAACAACTGCAAACTATATTGTTGTTTCGAGTTTAATGGCACCTGTAATTGTAAGTTTAGGTGCTGCAAATGACATTGCAATACCATTAATTGCAGCGCATCTATTTGTATTTTATTTTGGAATACTAGCAGATGATACTCCTCCTGTTGGGCTCGCCGCCTTTGCTGCTGCGGCCATATCAAAAGGGGATCCAATTAAAACGGGTATTCAAGGTTTTACTTATGATATTAGAACCGCCTTATTACCTTTTATGTTTATTTTTAATACACAGCTATTAATGATTGGTATTGATAATACCTTTGAATTTATTACCGTAGTCGTGACCTCAATAGTTGGAATGTTGCTTTTTGCAGCAGCAACTCAAGGTTTTTGGTTTACAAAAAATAGATGGTGGGAAACTGTTCTATTATTATTGGTAACATTTATGATGTTTAGACCAGGGTATATTTGGGATAGAGTGCAAGCTCCATACGACAATGTCCCAGGTGCTCAGATCTTTAAAATTGCTGATACAATGGATCAAGGAGATCGTTTAGAGTTTGTAGTAACTGGAGAAACACTTGAAGGGGACGAAAAGAGATATACTTTTGGATTACCACTTTCAGATGGTAAAACAGGAAAAGAAAAAATTGATGGTACTGGTTTAAGACTTGATGACATGTTCGGACCAATGGAAGTAGCTATGGTTCTTCCTGGAAATAATAAACAAGTTGAAGCCATTAAAAAAGCTGGAGTTGACAGTGGTTGGATTGTTGAATCTGTTCGTGTTAAAAGAGACAGATTACCAAAACAAATTGTTTTAATTCCAGTCTTTGCATTTTTATTCTTCATGGGTTGGGTACAACTTAGAAGAAAAAAAAGACTCGCTCAAACTAACTCATAAATAAACTAAAGATATACAGTTTAATAAATTGTATATCTTAGGACAAGGAATTAAATATGTTAGAATGGATTATAATCGCCGGAATGGCTGTTGCAATGTATATAATCTTATACAAATATGAAAAGAAAATGGATAAGATGCAAGAATTAATCGATACCAATAAAGATCGTATCGATAAAAACCGTAGTAAAATCAAAGACCATCATGAAAGAATAGACACAAACCATGATAGACTAGAAGAGCACTATAATCATATTGAAAAGTTGTGGGTTTCATCTCCTAAACAACATAAAAATGAAAAGAAAAAAGAATCCAACTCAAAAGATTAGTTCTTTTTTAAATTCAATATATAGGGTTTGCACTTTTTAAGTGTAGACCCTTTTTTTATGCGTAAAAATAGGTGAATATATGCCAATCAATTTTATACAGAAAAACTCTTGTAGAACTCTTTGTGTTTACTTTGTGCTTCTTCTATACTAATTGGATTAAAAGAAATCTTGCAATTGGGTTTTACTTGTGCTAGTTTAAAACAGTCTATACTTAAAACAGAGCCAATTTTTGGATACCCTCCAATAGTTTGTCTGTCTTTTAATAAAATGATAGGTTGGCCATCACTTGGTATTTGTATAGCACCAAACGTAATACCTTCTGAGATAATTCCATTGATATCACAAGCAATTTTATCACCTTGAAGTTTACATCCCATTCTATTAAATTCATTTGTAACATTGTAAGTAGATGAAAAGAACTTTTTGATTTCTTGCTCTTGAAAACTATCATCTTGGTAAGAAAGTATTACACGCAAGACTAGTTCATTTTTAAAAATAGGTATATATTTATCTTTTAGTCTTATTGTATGTTTAAACGTTGAACTCTTACAAGGTAAGATATCACCTTTTTTTAGCTTATCTCCATTTAAACCACCCAGTTCCTCTTTAATAGTTGTAGCATTACTTCCAAACTCTTTTTCAACATCAAAGCCACCTTTAACGCCAAAATAAACACGTGTGCCTTCTAATATTTTTCCAATCTTAATTATGTCTCCTACTTTAACAACATGTAATTGCCAACCTCTTTTAGCAATATCATTTATAAAGAACTCGCATTTAGCACCCGTTATTACTACTGCTGTATTTACATTGGATTTAAACATCACATTTGAAAATGAAATTTCTATAATATTTGTATCTAAACTATTTTCCAAAATTTTATTTGCATAAAGATAGGAATATTCATCCATCACACCTGAGTTCGTAACTCCTATTGAAGTATAAGAAAAACGTCCCTTATCTTGTAGGGTTGCAAATAAAGGAGCATTTATTACTTCTAAACTCATAATACTCCTCCTTGTTTTATAAACTCACTTTTAGAAATCGGATTAAACTTCACTTTGTTTCCAACACTTAAAGGAGATAAGGTATCTAATTTTTTATCAAATAACTCTCTCGTTGTTTGTCCTATTATATTCCAACCCCCAGGGGAGTCTTGTGGATAAACTGCTGTTTGGGTATCTGCAATTGCAATAGAGCCTTTTGGTATTTTTTTTCTAGGACTACTTAATCTTGGTTGCGCAATTCGCTCATCAACACTAGCTAGATATGCAAATCCTGGTAAAAATCCAATTGCATAGACATCATATAAGACAGAAGAATGAATTTCAATAATTTCATCAATACTTAACTTAGTACAAACAGACATATTTTCTAAATCAAGTCCTACTTCAGTACCGTAATAAACATCAATACTGACAACTTTTGCATCGTTAGTCTCTTTTCCTTCAAGGTTAATTGACTTTTTTAATTGTTTTTGAATGCTTTTATAATCATATGTAAAAATATCATACGTAATTAAGATTGAAGTATAAGATGGAATCATCTCTATAATTCCATCAAGGTTAAGCTCTTTTAATCCTAAGTATGCTCTTTTCACTTTTTGTGCAATATTTTGATTGATTTCATTGCCAAAATAAATGATAATTGAATCAACTGAGGCCAATTTAAATTGCATTAGGTTAAATCCTTTTTTAATAACTTTACAAACTCTAAAGCATTTTCATTATCGCCATGTACACATATAGTATCCACTTCTATTACTAACTTTTTTCCTGATACACTTAAAATACACCCTTCATTTTTGAGAGTTTTTATTCTATTTCTTACTTCATTTTCATCATGAACAACAGCATTATCTTGTGTTCTTGGTACAAGTGTCCCGTCATCATTATAATTTCTATCTGCAAATACTTCATATATCACATCTATTTCTTTTTGAAATGCTATTTGTTTATAAAGTTTGTTATTGGGAGTTGATAATATCATGAGTTTAATATTTTTATCAAACGATACAATCGCACTTACAATTGCTTTAAATATTGTCTCATCTTTCATCATATCATTATATAAAGCACCATGAGGTTTAACATAAGAAATATGAGTTTCATGCTCTTTACAAAATGCATTAAGTGCTCCTAGTTGATATAATACAATGGATTTTATTTCCAAAGGGGAACATTGTATTGATCTTCTACCAAACCCAACTAAGTCTTGGTATCCTGGATGTGCTCCAATCATTACTTGATTCTGCTTTGCTAAACAAACAGATTTACTCATAGTAAGTGCATCTCCTGCATGAAAACCACAAGCCAAATTTGCCATATCAACATAAGGCATAATTTGTTCATCAACACCCATTTCCCAAATACCAAAACTTTCACCCATGTCACAGTTTAATTTTATACTCACGTCATACCCTTTTATACTATGCAGATTTTATATAACTTCTTAAGTCATCTAATATTTTACTTTCACTTTCCCAAACTTTTCCATCAACTGTTTTTTCATTTTTTAACGACATTCCATCAACAGACCCCAAAGAAACGATATAGTCTAAATAGGCATCTACTTCTTCAAATACAGGCAACAATACCCTCTGTAATTTTTTCTCTAAGGAAGCAATAAATCCATATGCTCCCCAGTTGGAAACACTGGCAATCATTATAAAATCACATTTTGTAGTAGAGGGAATCACGTCTAATTTCTTCTGTAAAAAATCTTTAAAGTTTCCCATACCAATTTCATTTCCACCATCTGCTATTGCAAAAGTAGGAGCTGTTTTATTTCCCAGTTCAAAAAGTTTATCCAAACTTGGAGTAAATTCACTTATATCAATCCCTGTAGATGTTTGATAAATTCCATTAATATTTTGCGCACATCGCTCAATGGATATATGGCAAATGGGTTTATGCTCTTCCAATAAATTTAAAAAATTTGTTTCATTACAATCCTCATGGGATAAATAAATAGTTTTACAACCTTTAAAAAAGTCCAAACAAAACGAATCAGTAATAATAATAGGCTCATACCCTATTTTTTTTAAAGCTTTGTATAAAAAATACGTACCTGCTGGACCATCTGTTTCAGCATACCCAGCTAAATAAAATCCTGTATATATGAAAACTTTTCCTTTTTTAAGTTTTAGAAAATTATCACCAGCAATAGAAGTATAATTTTTTGGAAAACTTTCATATAAAACATCCATTCCACGGGTTGAATATTGTAATACAATTTCTTCTATAGTATTACTAACCTTACTGGACATAATAATCTGAATCTTTTTTATCTGAAACAAACATATGTCCAGGAGCATGTGTTATTGCAAAAGGAAGTTTGATTTGTTTTAATACATTTTGAGGAGTTACTCCACAAGGCCAGAAAACTGGGATTTCATCTTCTTTAATTTCAATAAAGTCGCCATAGTCAGGTTTATTAATATCTTTTATTCCAATCATCTCAGGGTACCCAATATGAATAGGAGCTCCATGCATATTTGGAAAATGTCCTGTTATAATGCAGGCATCTGCCACTTTATCTTTTTTAATAGGCCGCATTGAAACTACCATCGAACCACTAAACATATCAACATCATTTAGCTTAATATTTGTATCATACATAGATACATTTTTTACTTCATCAACATGCCTTAAAGGAATTCCACCATTAATCAATGAATTTTCAAAAGTAAAACTACATCCAATTAAAAAAAATACAAAATCTTCATTATAAAATTCTTCTATATTATTGACTGTTTTAACATGTTTCCCATCTTCAAAAATATCATACGCTGGTAATTCATTTAATAAATTCGCCCCTTGTGCTAAAAGTTGAGAATAATGTGATTTTTTAACTACTTCTAAAACAGGAATGGCTTTTGAATTTTCTTTTGCAAATTTTTCGAAAGAAGCGGCATATTTTTTTGGAATAACAAGCATATTTGCTTGAACATGACCTTTACAAAAACCAGCAGTTGGTTTAGTAAACTCTCCACTTGCAATTTTTTCACGTAATTCATGTGTATTCATTTATCAAATCCTTATTTTTTAAATTATTAGTATCTCACTGTAAAACTAAAGCAGTCCTACTTCTTTAAAATATTTTCTCGCACCCTCATGTAAAGGCGCACCAAGTCCTTCAAGCAGTGATTCTTTTGTAATATTTTTATATGCGGGATGAAGTTTTTTAAACTCCTCAAAGTTTTCCAGAATAGATTTTACAAATGTATAAATTATTTTCTCACTGGTTTCCTCACTGGTTACAATAACTGCTTTTACACTAAACGTAGGAATGGATTCATTTACACCCTTATACATCTTCGCTGGAATAATAGCTGGTACAAAGTAAGGTCTTTTTGCAATAAACTCTTTTACCTCATTTTCTAAAATAGGCACAATTGAAATATCAATAGAATCTGCTGCATTTTTTATTGTTTCAGCTGGATGTCCGACCATAAAAAAATAAGCATCAATTTTATTATCAATTAAAGCATCTTCTGTGTCTGCAATCTTAAGAGAACTTGATACAAAATCACCTCTTTTTAGTCCATACTCATTTAGAAGTTCCAAGGCAATAGCTTCACTCCCTGATTTAATATTTCCCATATTTACTCTTTTACCTTTTAAAGCAGCAACATTTGAAATAGAGGAATCTTTTCTTGTAATTAAAGTAAATAACTCAGGATAAATAGACATCACTGCTCTTAACTTTTTTACAGGTTTATTTTTGAATTTTTGAATTCCATTAATGGCTTGATATACCGTATCTGATTGTGCAATTGCAAAGTTAAACTTTCCACTTTGAATTGCATTAATATTATAAACAGACCCATCTGTAGACTCCACAGAACATCTTACATTGGTTTTATCTCTATTTTTATTTACGAACTTACAAAGGTAGTGGCCAGTTGGATAATATGTTCCATTTATTTCTCCAGTACCTAATGTTATAAAGTCTGTAGAAAAAGCTGGAATACATAAAAAAAGTGTTGTTATAATAGTTGAAAAATTTTTCACATTTCTTCCTGCTTAAATATTCTTATATCTTGTATCATAGGCAAAAGAAATGAAATAAAAAGGATTTTCTATACGTTAAATTATAAAGAGGATAACACAGACTAATTAAACTCAACTTCACTACATAAGGTATATCCAAGTCCAGTAACAATTTTAATACAATCATCTGGCAATTTTTTACGTAATCGTTTTATCAAAGCTCTTATGTTATCAAGATTTGTAATTTCGCCTTCCCAAACATATGTTTCTAACTCTTCATAGTTTACTATTCTGTTTAAATTTTGAATAAACAGTTCTAAAAAAAGTATCTCTTTTTTTGCAAGAATAACCTTTTCACCTTTATCATAAAGTATATGTTCAGTAAAACTATACTTACACTCATCATTAAATTTTATATACTTATTTTCAACTTTACAAAGATTTTTAACTTTTTGTATCAACTCATATATAAAAAAAGGCTTTTTAATATAATCATTACATCCCTTTTCATACGAAGTTTTAATCTTTTCTAACTCATGATTAGAACTTATAATAATAACAGGAACATTACCACAATAATCTCTTATATTTTTAAGTACACTAATCCCGTCAAGAGAGGGAACATTTATATCAAGTATAAAACAGTTATATCCGTTGTTAATAACGTCTAATGCATCATCTCCATCAAAGAAACAGTCTACTTTATAGTTCTCTTTCTCTAATCCCGTTTTAATAACTTTAGATAAAACTTCGTTATCTTCAAGTACTAGTATTTTCATTATTTAACCTTAATTTAATCCTAAAACAAGAACCATCTGTTAATCGTTTATATTCAATTTGACCATCAAGTTTATCTTGAATTATCAACTTAGTCATATATAAACCAATTCCATGTCCTTCTTCCTTTGTTGAGAAGTATTGCAAGAAGATTTTAGCAGAAGCTTCTTTGGGGATCCCATATCCATTGTCCATTATATCAATGATTATATTTTCTTGTATACTTTTTAACTCGATAACGATTTTTCTATTCTTCTCATTATTATTTAATAAAGCATCTTTTGCATTGTTGATTATATTTAAAATAGCCTGCATAAACTCATTTTCGTAGCCAAATACATTTAAATTATCTTTTTCATCCACAAGAATACTTATATCTATGTAGTTATATTTCATATTATGTCGTACAATATTTAACATTGATTTGATTGTTTCATGTACATTAAAAATAGTCTTTTGCTTTGAAGGCATAATAAAATCTTGAAAATCATTAATAGTATTTGTCATATATTTAGCTTGTATCATAATATTATTGATGTGATAACTATCTTCTTCTTTTTCAGAAGTATTTCCTGAAAAAAACATATCTTGTGCCAAAGAAGTTATTTCAACCAATGGTGCTTTCCATTGATGTGCAATTGATGAAAATATCTCCCCAATTTCAGCTAGTTTTGACTGTTGTATCATATATTGCGTATGTTTAATTTTTTCTAATTCAATCTCTTTTTCTTTGGTGATGTCTGTAAAAATTGTCACAATACCTTGATCATAAGTAGTTTGGTTTATAAAATATATTTTTTTATTTTCATGTTTATCACTTATTGTAATTTGAGACTCTTCTAGTTTTCCATTAACAAACTCATTTAAATACCCAATAATAGTTGTAGCATGAAAAGTTCGATGGTAAAAATCATTTAAATCTTTTCCTAATAAATCATTATATTTCACCTGTATAAGCTCACAAAATTTGGCATTTGCATCCAAAATAACCTCATTTTTATCTTGCCAAAAAATAGGAGATTCAATTGCATTTAATAACGTTTTATCAAAACGTACTCTTTGTTTTAACTTTTTTGAACTTTGTTGTTTTTCATACAAGGCATGTAATAATCCAAAAATTATTACAAGTAAAATAGGCGTTGCTAAAGAGACAATATTAATAAGATTTCGATGTTTCTCAAAAAAGTTTGTAGGTACATTTATAAGTTTGTAGTTTTTCAAACCTTTTGGTAATGAGAGTTTATATTCTTTTAATTTTTTAGCATCAAAAACATATTCAAAATCGTTATTTGTTGTTACTGCAAGTTTATAGTTTTTGTTGTATAAAATTTCAATGGCTTTTTTGCCAGTCACTGTTCCTAGATTTTCAATAGAAATTAGTTTTCCCCCTAAAGCACCTTTATTCATAAACAGTGTGTCTGTTACAAATACTGGTAGTTTAAATTCATCAATGGCTCTTGATACTTCATTTGTTTTATAAAACCCTCCATCAAAATCATTGGAAAATCGAATAAACAAAATAGCTTCATTTTTTTTGAAAGTAGAAAAATATTCTTTAAAGTTTGCCAAAGAGTCATCTCTTAAATACTCGATTTTAATTTTTGATTTGATTTGGTTAATAGCGTCTCTAATAAAAGGGCTACTGTCATTTCCATTAGGACTTCTATCATTTAAGATATACAGCTTCTCCAAATCAGGCATAAATTTAAAAATAAGGTCAATATTGTCTTTAATAGGAAGTTTTTGAATAATTCCATTGATTCTATCATCAAGATTATACACACGTGCAAGTTCTTTTGAAAACTGTTCAACTCCTATAAATAATAACATAGGTTTATTAGGAAAAACACTATTGAAATTTTTTACAGCGAGTTTATAAGCAAATCTATCAATGGTAATAATTAAATCGAAGGTTCGATTTTTTAACTGTAATGAGTATAAATCAATTAACTTCTTTTTGTACTGTCTTGAATGTATCTTTTTAGAATCCATATATATTACATCAATATCTATATCTTCATAAGAATAAAATGTTTTTTCGATATTTTTGATAATCGTATCACTAAGCTCAAACCCCTTGTGATAAGAGTTTAAAATAAGTACATTTTTGGGAGTATTTGCAAAAAGTAAACTACTAAAAAAAAGAAAAAGAATTACAAAAAATTTCATTTTATACCTTTAGGCACATTTTACTATAAAACTAATTTATAACCAATATCTTGAAAGTTTTTCAGTATGTTTTGGGGAAGTTTCTTTTTTAAATCTTTAGTAAATAATCTTACTGCGTTTAATGAAACATTTGTTTTCCCATTCCATAAAATTGATATCATTTCTTTATACGTCGTGATTTTATCATCTTTAATTAGCATTTTTAAAAAAAGTATCTCTTTTTGTGTTAAGTAAAATCTTCGCTCTGGTGAAGTAACAGAAGCATTATTAGCGTCAAAGGTCCACGATGAAGTCAACTTATATATTTTGTTATTCGTTAAATCAATAAGATTGGTCTCAGCATTTTGCATTTTTTGATAAATTTCACTTTTTGCCAAGTTTGAGTTTTCTAATTTTTCAATTGTTTTTATAACTTGCGTCATAAGTTATCCTTTAGTTTTTACATGTAAATAGTGCAAAAAACAAGATACACAAATATAATTTTGTCTAACTTTGTAAGTTTGCTGTTTTACAAAATGAATATTTCCATAAATAAATGACCTGAATATGATTTTTAAGCATATTTAAATAAAAAAATCCTTTTCAGTTCATTTTTATACTTTATACT
>Ga0105351_1000596_pt1 | contig 17008 bp, 18 predicted proteins | sample EN4Hudsemesocosm_FD_83662 | JGI IMG/M metagenome (GOLD analysis project Ga0105351, IMG submission 83662) | Methane-oxidizing microbial communities from mesocosms in the Hudson Canyon - EN4B Hudson Canyon | ecosystem: Environmental > Aquatic > Marine > Cold seeps | place: Hudson Canyon... | reverse complement strand
TTGGCAAAACAACATGATATATCACCTGTAACATTAGCAATTGCTTGGTCAAAACAGCATGATTTTGTGGCTTCAACAATAATTGGCGCACGGAAAGTCGAACAGCTTGATGACTCTTTTGCCTCTTTGGATTTAATATTAAATGATGAAATATTAGAAGAAATTAAAAATATCCAAGCTGATATTATGTATCCCATGGGATGAAAAACTGCTTGATTAATCAGTATATTGAGAAAATAGAACAAAATAATATTGTATCAAAGACGGATATAAATGGTGTAATTACATTTGTAAGTGAAGAGTTTTGTAGAATTTCAGGATATAACAAAGAGGAACTCATAGGTAAAACGCACAATTTAGTCCGACATCCAGACGTCCCTGATGAAAATTTTGTAAAACTATGGAAAACCATCTTAAAAAAAGACACCTATAAAGCAACAGTTAAAAACTTATCCAAAAGTGGCGAAACTTTTTATCTCAATACAACGGTTTTCCCTATTATAGATGATAACGATGATATTATTGAATTTGTTGCTGTTAGATTTGATGTTACTGAAGCTGTAAAAGCCAATAAAGAGTTGGAAAAAAGGGATAAAGCCTTTATGGAACTTAATCTTACTCTGGAAGAAAAAGTAAAAAAACAGACTCAAGAGCTATTGGAGCTTAACAAAAATTTAGAAAAGAAAATCAAACACGAAGTTGAAAAAAATTCAAAAAGTCAAAAAATCATGTTTCAGCAATCAAAACTGGCATCCATGGGTGAAATGATTGGCAATATAGCCCATCAGTGGAGACAGCCTTTAAATCATCTGAATATTATTTTATACAAACTAAAAAAAGAGTTTGCTAAAGATGAAAAAGAATTTAAAAAATCATATAAAGAAGCAAAAGACATTACCAGGCAAATGTCAAATACCATTGAGGATTTCAGTGATTTTTTCAAACCTGATAAAAAAATAGAGCAGTTTTTTGTTAATGAAATCATCAAGCAATCTTATTCTTTTTTAGAAAAAACACTCGCGAATGAGAATATTGATATCTCATTTGAATCATGTGGCGATTATAAAATAGCAGGGTATCCAAATGAGTTTTCCCATGTTTTAATCAATATCATTAATAATGCTCGAGATATATTAAATAATACGCAGGGTTTAAAAACAATTAAAATCAAAACAGATTTTACACATGATGAGATTCTACACAATTGTGTTGCAATTTCAATTGAGGACAGCGGTGAAGGAATAAATAATAAAATTATTGATAAAATATTCGAGCCGTATTTTACAACCAAACATAAGAGCAGCGGTACAGGTATAGGATTATATATGTGTAAACAAATAATTGAAAACAGTATGAATGGAATTATTAGCGTGGAAAACAGAAAATCAGGAGCATGTTTTATCATAAAAATTCCATGCTTAAAGGAATGTGAATGTTTAATTTAGAAAAATTAAAAGTACTATTTGTTGAAGATGAAGAAAAGATAAGAATAAATATTCAAGAGGCTATTGGTGAAGAGTTTGCTTTATTTGAAACTGCAAGCGATGGATTAAATGGTTTGCAAAAATACAAAGACATTAAGCCTGACATAATAGTTACTGATATAGAAATGCCACACCTTAATGGCTTGGAAATGGTGGCTCGCATTAGGAAAATTTCTCCGGATGTACCTGTTATTATACTCAGTGCATTTAGTGAAAAAGAAAAATTATTTCAAGCGATTGATTCAAATGTCAGTAAATATATTGTCAAACCTATTGATATTGATGAACTGCTTGAAGTAATCAGTGATCTTTCTAACAAATTTGATTATCAACACTTAATTGAATTATCTATGGGATATACCTATGATTCTTTACAAAAAAAGCTTTATTTAAATGATGACTTTATAACTTTAACAAAAAAAGAAGTTCTATTTATTGATATTTTGGTTGAAAATAAAGAGTCATATGCTAAAAATGATGACTTATATAAAAAAGTTTGGAATGATAGTTGCTCAGGGACAACCGTTAGGACATTTGTCCAAAGATTAAGAAACAAAACCAATAAAGATTTTATTGAAAATGTATCAGGATTGGGCTACAAAATTTCTAAAAGGTAACAAAATACCTTAAAAAACAAATAGTTACCTTTTTTTTTAAAATTAATTTATTATTTTATAAATATTTAATGTTTATTGAATAAAATATATAGTAAAATTCGACAGAGTCACATTGTAGTGACATAATTTAGGGAGGAGAACGAATGCAATCAGAAAATGCATTGAAGTATGATTATACCATCGCAAGGTATTTTATGTACTCAACTTTGGTATTAGGTATCGTTGGTATGCTAATAGGAACGATTATTGCCTTTCAAATGGCATTTCCAGCGCTGAATAACTTAGCGGGCGAATATGGTACATTTGGACGATTAAGACCATTACATACAGATGGTATTATTTATGGTTTTATGTTAAGTGGTATTTGGTGTACATGGTATTATGTGGGTCAAAGAGTACTTAAGGTATCTATGGCAGAATCAAAATTTCTTATGACTATTGGGAAGATTCACTTTTGGCTATATCTTGTAGGTGTAGCAGTTGTTATTGTAACTCTGTTTATGGGGATTACAACTTCAAAAGAGTACGCTGAATTCGAATGGCCAATTGATATAGTAATTGTTATTATTTGGGTGTTATGGGGAATTAGTATCTTTGGATTAATTGGGATCAGAAGAGAAAAATCTTTATATATTTCAATTTGGTATTATATTGCAGCATTTATTGGTGTTGCTATGTTATATCTATTTAACAATATGGCAGTTCCAACTTATTTTGTAAGTGGATACGGTGACTGGTGGCATTCAGTTTCTATGTATTCTGGAACAAATGACGCTATGGTTCAATGGTGGTTTGGACACAACGCAGTTGCATTTTTATTTACAGTTGCAATTGTTGCTATGTCTTACTACTTTTTACCAAAAGAAGCTGGAAGACCAATTTATTCTTATAAATTATCTTTATTATCATTCTGGGGATTAATGTTTGTTTATCTTTGGGCTGGTGGACATCACTTGTTATACTCAACAGTACCAGACTGGATGCAAACAATGGGATCTGTATTCTCAATTGTATTAATTGTACCATCATGGGGATCTGCTGTTAACATGCTTCTTACAATGAAGGGTGAGTGGAATCAAGTACAAGAAAATTCTCTTATTAAGTTTATGATCTTAGCTTCAACTTTCTACATGTTCTCTACACTTGAAGGTTCTATTCAGTCGGTTAAATCAGTAAATGCTTTAGCGCACTTTACAGATTGGATTCCTGGACACGTTCATGATGGAACTTTAGGATGGGTTGGATTTATGATTATGGCTGCAATATTCCATATGGTTCCAAGACTTTTCAAAAGAGAATTATACTCTAAGAAACTGATGGAAACTCAACTTTGGATGCAAACTGTTGGTGTTGTTTTATACTTCACAAGTATGTGGGTTGCAGGTATTACACAAGGTATGATGTGGAGAGCTTCTGATCAATATGGTAACCTAGCTTACTCTTTTATTGATACAGTAACGGTATTACATCCTTACTACACTATTAGAGGTGTGGGTGGATTATTATACTTAATTGGTTTCTTTATGTTTTGTTACAATGTTTATAAAACTATTACTAGCGGTCGAGTTCTTGACAAAGAACCTCAATTTGCAACGCCAGTAGCGTAAAAGAAAGGGGAATTAAAAATGTTTAATTGGTTAGAAAAAAATCCGTTCTTTTTTGCTGTAGCTATATTTATTGTTATTGCTTTTGCAGGTGTAATTGAAATTATTCCAGACTTTGCAAAACAATCAAGACCAGTAGTGGGAACTAAACCATATACTGTACTAGAACTTGCAGGTCGACATGTATATATTAAAGACAGTTGTAATGCGTGTCATTCACAATTGATCAGACCGTTTAAAGCTGAAACTGATAGATATGGTTCGTATTCATTAAGTGGTGAGTATGCTTATGACAGACCATTTTTATGGGGATCTAAAAGAACTGGTCCAGATTTATTAAGAGTTGGAAATTATAGAACTACAGATTGGCATGAAAACCATATGTGGGAGCCACAATCAGTGGTGCCAGGTTCTATTATGCCTGCTTATAAACACATGTTTACAAATGAGGCAAAAGTTGAAACAGCGTATGCAGAAGCAGTCACTGTTAAAAAAGTTTTCAAAACACCATATGATGCACCAGGTATGCCTAAACTAGGTACTTGGGAAGAAGCAAAAAAAGCAGCTTTAGAAGAAGCTAAATTAATTGCAGCAGATATGAAAAATGAAAAAATTAAACAAGCAGTTGCAAATGGTACAATTCCTGAAGTTGTAGCAATTATTGCATATATGAATAGCTTGAAATAAGGGTATTTTTTGGAATTTAGTGTTGAAACGTTAAAAGAAGTTCAAGCGTATGCTTACTTTGCTTTCACGGCTCTGTTATGTGTGATATTATATTCGTATATTTATCACCTGTACAGCAGTGAGAAAAAGGGTGAGAAAAATTTTGAAAAGTATTCAAATATTGCGCTTGATGATGAAGTTGATTCAACACCTGTCAAAAAAGATTCGGATGATGAGCAAAAACAAAAAATGGAGCAAAATTAATGAATTGGTTAAGTGATGATATAAATAAACTTGCTTTACTTGCTGCTGTTTTAATTGTGGTTATATCTACTGTAATAATTAGTAAATATATCAAGCAGATGAAAACTGACAAAAGTACGGGTGAACTTGTTGATAAAGAATGGGATGGAATTAAAGAGTATAAAAATGAACTGCCTGTAGGCTGGGCTGTATCATTTTTAGTATTAATGGTATGGGCTTTTTGGTATTTCTTAGCTGGATACCCAGTAAACTCTTTTTCTCAAATAGGTCAATGGAATGAAGAAGTAGCACAGAAGAATGCAGAATTTTCTAAAAAATGGGCAAATCCTGATGAAGCTACTTTAATGGGAATGGGTGAAGGTATTTATTTAGTACAATGTGCACCTTGTCATGGAATTACTGGTGATGGAATTGATGGTAAATCTCACAGTTTTACATCAAGAATGACCCAAGAGCAAGTAACATATGTAATTAATAATGGTGCTAATAACCTAAAATCAGTATATCCAGGTGGAATGCCTCCAATGATGTTAACTGATGCTGCTGATATTAAAGCAGTTTCAGCTTATATTGCTGGTGGTTTTAAAGGTGAACAGCCTGCATCGTACGGAGTATGTGCTGGATGTCATGGTATGGATGGTAAAGGTATGCCTTACGTAGCGCCAAATATTAAAGGATATGATACTTCATTAGTATCTGCTGTTTTAACTGACGGTAAAAAAGGTAACATTGGTATCATGCCTAAGTTTGATGATGGAAGATTAACTGATATTCAAAAAGAAGCAGTTGGTCGATATATCCAATCTATTGGTGAATAAGGAGCTTATGATGGAAGAAAGTAAAAGAAATTTATTTGCACTAAATGGTATCACTGGAATGTTAATTGCAGTTGTGTTATTGATATCTATTTTAGTTGTTTTAACTATTGTAAGCTTAAATATACAACAAACTGAAGCAACTAATTTCTATGAAATTAAGAATGCTAAAGAGCTTAAAGCAGTTAGTAAAGATAATGCGATGCATTACAATATAAAAGGGAGTAACTAATGAAACTAGAAGTAGTTATTACAATTGGTTTGCTGGCGATGGCTGCCTTTACTGCGTGGGCAGTACTAACTCCTAATCACCTATTTGTAGGTTAGAACTTGAATTTTAACTCACAACTTAATAAAGCAGTTTTTATAACTGCTTTATTACTTACCTCATTCATATCTTTAAATGCTCAAAATGTATTTATCCAAGAGGGACTAATCAATCCTAAAACAGTCAAAAAAATCGAATTAATCGGTAATGAATTAAAAGAAAAAACAGATGTAACTCTGCATTTATATGCCAATGAAACAATCAATGGTAAAACGATGATAGAATACAGAGAAGAAATTAGAAAAAATTATAATAAATCATATATCATATTACTTTTTGCACAAAAAGAGCAAAAAGTCGAAATTATTTCATCATTAAATTTAAAAACTAAATTCAATAAAGAAGATATTTTGGACCCATTTAGTGGTACAATCATTCCTCTTTTAATAACGAAACCAAAAAAAGATGCCATTGATGACAGAGCAGGTGCAGCCATGTTGAATGGTTATGCCGATATTGCAGAACAAGTTGCAAGTAGCTTTGACATTGAACTTAACAATGCTATTGGAAACAGTAATCGAAATATTATAAATACAATAAGAGTAATTTTTTATGTAGCTATTGTATTTATACTTATATTGTATATTAGGAAAAAATTTGCAAGAAAAAAACAATAAAAAAAGCTTTTGGCCTTATGGTATAGCAATCAGTATACTATTAGTGGCAGGTGCTTGTGCTTATAATGTAAAAATCGCACTGGAAAATCCCGTTGAGTACGATACATACTTCTTTTCTAAAAAACAGTTCTTAGATGATAATATCAATGATTTACTTGCTTCTCAAAAAAAGTTCAATGAAACATATGAAATTGATGTAAACTACGGTAAATTTGGACCAAAAAACAACAGTGTAAAAATTAAAATTATTGACAAAATCAGTAAAAAAGCCATTACTAATGCCAGCTATGAACTTTTAATTACAAGACCTGACGTATCAACTTTTGATATCAGACCTAAGTATCTTGGTATTAAAGATGATTACTACACATTTGAATCTTTTGATGTGGATAAAAAAGGTAGATGGCAAATACTGTTTAAAACTACCATAGGACAACTCACAAGTTTTGTAAAACTAGAAACTTATGCAATCATCGAATAAACTCTCCAAATGTAATCATTGTAATTTAGAATTTGACAATGACGTAATGATATTCGAGACAATTTCTGATAAGGAATTGTCTTTTTGCTGTAAAGGGTGCCAAGGTGTTTTTCACCTTTTAAGCAACGAAGGACTTGAAAGTTTCTATGATAAAGTAGGTTCACGTACACTTCATCCCATTCAAAATAATAAGACCGAATTAGAAAAGTTTGACCTAGAAGGTTATGCTAAAAAATATGTTACCCAAAATAACGGACTAAACGAAATTTCATTAATCATAGATGGTATTCATTGTAGTGCTTGTGTTTGGTTGAACGAGAGGGTTTTGCACGAATGTGATGGGATTATTGAAACCAATATAAACTACACCAACCACAAAGCAAAAATAGTTTGGGATCCAAGCGTTATCAAACTCTCACAAATTATTGAAAAAATACAATCTATTGGATATAACGCCTATGCCTATGATGCAAAACTTCAAGAGGTTCGAACGAATAAAACCAGACGCGAGTATTATTCAAGATTATTAGTAGGTATTTTTTGTACGATGAATATCATGTGGATTGCTATTGCCCAATATGCAGGATTTTTCAGTGGTATCAGTCAAAGTATAAAAGACATTTTAAACTTCGCAGAATTTGTTTTAGCAACTCCAGCGCTATTTTATACTGGGTGGCTTTATTTTAAGGGTGCATATTATGGTTTAAAAAACAAAATCATAAATATGGATTTTCTAATTGTATCTGGAACCTTATCTACTTATTTATACTCAATTTATGCCATGATGACACAAACGGGTGAAGTCTACTTTGAATCTGTTACGATGATTATCACCTTTATTTTTGCAGGAAAATATCTCGAGGTATTAAGTAAAAAGAATGCCATAGATTCTTTAGACAGCATTTCTTCTTCCATTCCAACTGAAGTGACTGTGATACGAGATAATGTCAAATCCATTATTGATACAACAGAAATTGTAATTGGAGATTTAATCGAGGTTAAACCTGGAGATAAAATAGCAATCGATGGCAAAATAGAGCAGGGTGCTGGAAGTTTTGATGAATCCAGTATCAGTGGGGAATCAATACCTGTGTATAAAAATATAGGAGATGGCATTACCAGTGGTACAATTTGTATTGACAGTGTTATTATGTATAAAGCCACGAAAGATTTATCTCACTCTCATCTTCAAAGTATCGCAACTCTGCTTGAAGACTCGTTGACAAAAAAGCCTAAAATCCAAATGTTAGCCAATCAAATAACGGGATATTTTTCACTGATGGTATTATCCATGGCTATTTTAACCTTTGTTGGGTGGTATATGATGGGCGTATCATTTGAAGATGCTCTTATCATTTGTATTTCAGTTATTGTTATTGCTTGTCCTTGTGCTTTGGGTTTGGCTACTCCTGTTGCTACTCTAATAGGAGTAGCTGTGGGTGCAAAAAAAGGAATACTTTTTAAATCTTCCTCTCACTTGGAAACGATGGCAAAAGCGACAACAGTGGTGCTGGATAAAACAGGGACTATTACAAATGGAAGTCCTGATGTTGTTAGTTATTCACAAAACCATGACTTTGATATCAATCTGCTTTATTCATTAGTCAAATCATCTACACATCCAATCAGTAAAGCTGTTGTTAAATACCTAGAAGAGAAGTATTCACAAATACATGAGTATTCTTTGGTTGATGCTAAAAATATAGAAGCCAGAGGATTAAGCGCAAGTTATAACAACAAAAAACTTTTAGGTGGTAATATTGAGTTTCTGAATGAAATGAAAGTTAATTGCACTTTAAATTCCTCGAAATCAGTTTTTGTATTTGCTGTTGAAGAAATTGTAGTATGTACCTTTGAGTTGGAAGATCGATTAAAAGAAGGCGCTGCAGAAACGATAACAAATATTAAAAAACTAGGACTTGATGTTATCATGTGTACAGGTGACAATGAAGATGTTGCAGCTAATATTGCAGCCCAAGTTGGTATAACCAAAATTTATAATTCAATGCTACCAAAGGATAAGGCTGATATAATTTCTAACTTGCAAAAAAATGACAAAATTGTTATTACTGTAGGTGATGGTATAAATGATGCTTTGGCCTTATCAAAGAGTGATATATCCATCGCTATGGGTAATAATGCAGATATCACTGTTAATGTTAGTGATATAATATTTATTAATAATAAAATTACTACACTCTATGATGCTATAAAATTAAGTAGAAAAGTTTTTCTTACCATTAAGCAAAATTTACTGTTCTCACTTTTATATAATTTTGTTACAATATCATTTGCCGTTTTGGGATACGTCATTCCTTTAGTTGCAGCAATTTCTATGTCGTTGAGTTCACTTGCGGTTGTGGGAAATTCAATAAGAATTAAAAAAATATTTAAATAATATAAGGTAGTTTATGGATGATAATGTAGTTAGCGCGATGTTGCTGGTCTCCATTGGTCTTGGAGCATTAGGACTGGGTGCTTTTTTGTGGGGATTAAGAACAGGGCAGTTTGATGATAAGAATAAATTTTTGGACGGCGCTTTATATGATGGTGAAGATGATATGAATATTGCAAAAAAAGTCCAAGATAGAAAAGATAAGATTATGAAAGACAGAGAAGAAAATGAAAAAAAGACTTAAGAACTGGTTACCCTTTAGATATAAAAGATATTACACTTTTGCACTATTAAGTCTTATATCGTTGGGGTTACCGTTTATTATAATAAATGAGCATCACTTTTTACTTTTAAGTTTTGATTACTTCCAATTCCATTTGTTTTTTGTTAAATTTGATATGCAAGAATTGTATTTAATACCAATACTTTTAATGATTCTGTTTGTTGGAGTCTTTTTTATGACAGCCCTTGGTGGTCGAGTGTGGTGTGGATGGTTGTGTCCGCAAACCATTTTTAGAGTTGTTTACAGAGATTTGATTGAAACTAAAATTCTAGGCATTCGAAAAAGAATCAAAAATAAACAAGAGATAGTTAAGGGTCAATACATCAAAAAAACAATAGCAGTTTTAATCTGGACGTTTTTATCTGCCCTTGCTGCTTCAAACTTTTTATGGTACTTTATACCCCCAGAAGATTTTTTTAAACAAATAATGAACCCAAATGAACATTACATACTCTTTGGAGTATTTGTGAGTACCGTTGCATTTTTAGTTTATGATATTGTTAAAATGAAAGAAGATTTTTGTATATATGTATGTCCATATGCAAGGATACAGTCTGTTATGTATGATACAGAGACGGTACAAACAGTCTATAATCCTTTACGTGGTGGGGATGTATATAAAAATGGAATCAAACAGTTTAATAAGAAACCAGAACTCTTGGCCATGAATCCAGCCGCAGAATGTACGTTATGTGATGCTTGTGTTAAAGTTTGTCCTACTCATATTGATATCAAAAAAGGTATTTCGCAATTAGAGTGTATCAACTGTCTAGAATGTGCTGATGCATGCACGATTGTCATGGCTGCATACGATAAACCATCATTGATTTCCTGGACAAATATGGAAGCAAATAAAGAAAAAAGAACACCAAAATACTTAAGGCCTAGAATTTTAGTTTACTCTTTTGCTCTTATTGCTCTTACTGTTGCTTTGTTTGTTGTGGGAAGTCAAAAAGAGTATATGTTGCTCAATATTAACAGAACTACGCAATTGTATAAAGTTAAAGACGAAAACATAGTTGAAAATGCCTACACCTTTCTATTTCAAAATACAGACACACAAGATCACAACTATTATTTTAGAATCCTAAATAATGATAAGATAATAATTAAAAGACCATCAAAATCCTTTTTATTAAAAGCTGATGATAAGCTTCGAAAAATTGTTGTTTTGTCTACAAAAGACCTGTTAGTCAGCGATAATACTAGAGATACTCCAATACCTATTCAGATTGAAGCCTATGCACTTGATGATAAAGAGAAAATTAAAATCATAAGAGATACGACTTTTGTATTTCCAAGACTGGATAAACTCAATAAATAAAACCAAGTGGTAAATAAAGAATTTACCACTTAAAATAAAATTCTCAAATATTACTTAACACAATTTTGCCACAAAATACCAATATAATATTATTATAGAATATGACTCATATAGAGTGCAAGTTTTGATGAAATATTAATATACAGAGGAGGTTGTTGGTGGATATCACGTAAAATTGGCATTAAGGGTTGGTCAAACTCATAAATCACAGCTGTGTAATAATAAAAATGGATGACCAGAAAATGTTATAAATGATATAAAGAGAATAGTTTAGGGATAATTTTTATCCTAAGATAAATTTTTTCTTAAAATAAAATATTTATAATTATTTGCTATAAAAAATTCAAATTATTATACTATAATTTCAACAGTAATTAAAAAAAAGGGAAAATAAATGTTAGTAACAAAAAAAGCTCCAGACTTTACAGCAACGACTGTACTTGGTAATAATGAAATAGTTGCAGATTTTAATCTGTATGAAAACTTTGGTGAAAAAGGAACGGTATTATTCTTTTACCCATTAGATTTTACTTTTGTTTGTCCATCAGAAATTATTGCATTTGATAAAAGACTTGAAGAATTTACTTCAAGAGGTGTAAATGTAATTGGTGTTTCTGTTGATTCACAATTTTCTCACTTTGCTTGGAAGAGCACTGAAGTTAATCAAGGTGGAATTGGACAAGTTAGATATCCATTGGTTGCAGATTTAAACAAACAAATTTCTAAAGATTATGATGTTTTACTTGATGCAGGTGTTGCATTAAGAGGAAGCTTTTTAATTGATTCAGATGGTACAGTAAGACATGCAGTAATCAATGATTTACCACTTGGTAGAAATATTGATGAAATGATTCGAATGGTAGATACAATGATATTTACAAACGAACATGGAGAAGTTTGTCCAGCAGGTTGGGCAAAAGGTGATGACGGAATGAAACCAACAACAGACGGTGTTGCAGAATACTTAACAGACCATAAGGGAGATTTATAAAATGCCAAAAATTAATAAATATGTCGATATCGACCAAGTAGAGAGAGAAGCAAAAAAAGATTTAATTGACAGACATTCACCGTTTATCCACTGTGCTAATGCAGCAACAGCTGGTGAGCCGTTTGAAGTTACAGTAAAAATGGGTAATGAGTATACTCATCCAGATGATTTTGATCACTTTATAGAATCAGTAGCACTATATAATGGTGATGCATTACTAGCAAAAGCTTCATATGTTCCAGGAACTCTTGGAAATGTTAAAGCGCACAATACAACTACATTTACAATTATTCCTACTGGAAAAAAATTGAATTTAGTTGCACATGGTTACTGTACTAAACATGGTATTTGGGAAGGTACTGCTGTAACAGTAGCTGTTAACTAATAATAGTTAAAAGTTTTTCCTTATTATAAAAAAGGTGTGTCAACTTTGACACACCTTTTTTTATGCCCAGTAATTATTTGGAAAGATATATTTTAGTTTTTTCTTTTTTAGTGGCTTGTTTTAATGCAGAGTCTGTTCTTTCTAAAAACTGTATTGATTTTTCATTTTGATTATGCAGAGCAATTCCAATGCTTACTATCAGTTTTGTATCACCTATTGCAGTGATATTTTTCAGTGCTTCAATATTAAGTTTTAGTCTATTGGCTATTGCTTTCATGTTTTTAGTATTAGAGCCCACTATAAAGACCCCAAATTCGTTCTCTGTAAGTTTGATTGGGAAGTCTGCGTCATTGATGTTTTCTGATAATTCATCTGCAACCTGTGTTAATATAACATCTTTTTGCATGGTTCCAAAATCTTCTGAAATATCATTTAAATTATTTATATTTAAAATCATAAAACCAATTGGAATATTGGCATCGTTGTTATGAATGGCAATTAAATGTTCAATGGTATTATGCATGTATTGTACAGTATACAAATCAGTTAGTGGATCTCTAATATGCGATTCGTACTCTTGAACATCCATCTCTTTTTTTGCAGGTTTCTTTTTTTTGAACTCATTTGGAAAAATTGTTTCTACTGCCTCTTTTATTTTTATGGGGTCAAGTGGTTTTAAAATATAACCTTTTGCTCCATACTTGATGGCTTCAACAACCAGTTCGTTGTCACCTTTTGATGTTAACATTAAAACATTTGCATCTTTATGTGTTTCTCTGATTTTTTTGAGTGCCGATATTCCATTCATACCTGGCATATTGACATCCATGGTGACAAGATCAGGTTTATGTTCATTGTAAAGGTCTATGCCTTCTGTTGCACTTTTCGCGGTTGCAATTACATTTAAATGCATATCTGATAGCATTTTTTCTAACATTTTTCTTATTGTAGATGAGTCATCAATAATTAAAATATTTAACATAGTCATCCTTGTTAACGTGATATATTGTTATTTATATCCGTTTAATTATTCTAACATACATATAAATAATTACAATACAGCATTTACAATTTAGTAAATATCTTTAATAATAACCTAATTGTTACCAAATTGTAACCCGTTTAAGGTTTTTTTACTAATTATTTTCTCTATTTCTTGAGGAGCGCAAGGAGTTAGTCCTAAAATCCTAAAGAAATAAATAATATTTGTAGTTATCTTTGAATGTTGGCATACCAATACTTTAGAGAAAAGAAAATAAATTCATAATTGAAATAAAAGAACTCAATAACCATTTCTTTATATTAGCTTATTGACATTATAATATAATTCCCTTAAAATAATATTTGAAGTTATTAGTTTTTGAAAAATTAATACATTTTTTGAGGAGTATATTATGAATAATAAGGCTTTTTTAAAATCACTGAATATTTTATATGTTGAAGATGATGAAGAGATACGATTTAGAATAAAAGGAATTTTGGAAAGAATATTCAATAACGTAATTGTTGCTGTTGATGGGCAAGAAGGTATTGATAATTTTATACATGCTAAAAACTGTGATATTACGATTGACGTTATTGTCAGTGATATAAGTATGCCTAAGAAAACAGGTTTAGAAATGATTCGAGAAATAAGGGCTATGGATAAAGAAGTCCCATTTATATTTACGACAGCTTACAGTAACTCTGAGTATTTATTGGATGCCATTAATTGTGGTGTTGCTTATTATGCTGTCAAACCAATAGACTTATCAGAACTCATCAATCAAATACATGAGGTATGTGAATCTCAATCAAGATTGAAAATGATAGGCCATAAAAATGATGAACTTTTAGAGTATATGCAGTTGATTGACCAAGTTGCATTGGTTTCAAAAATGGATTTGGATGGTAATTATGTATTTGTTAATGACATTTTCTGTCAAACCTCTGGGTACAAGCAAGAAGAATTATTGGGAAAAAGTAAAGATATCGTTATGCACAATGATATACCAAAAGTTTTATGTGAGGAACTTTGGAATACGATAAAATCAGGACATAAATGGAGCGGTAAATTAAAAAATAGAACCAAAAATGATAAGGACTACTTTACTAAAACAACCGTTGTACCCAACTATGATATAAATCGCGGTGGTATTGTGGAATATGTAGAGATAAGTTTTCTAATCACGGTAGATGAGCAGGAAAAAAGAGAATTCAGAAAAAAAGTAATGCAAAATATACAAGAAACGAAGCGTCAGAATTATGTTGCCCGAAATATGATCAATGAATTACAAGATAAGTTAAAAAGATTTCAGCATATTGATATTTTAGAAGAGACATTGATTAATGAAAGAGAAAAAACAAAGAAATTTAAGCGCCAAAGTAAATACTATGAAATCCAGTTGGAAATTGTAAACAGGGATAAAGAGTATATCAAAAGCACAACAAATAAAAATGTTCAGAGAATGAGTGATGAGTTGACTCGTGTTAAATATAAAAAAGATGTCTACTACGGTAAAGCAAATGATTTAAAGGATGAACTGCAAGAGCGATTGGAGTTTTGCGAAACTTTAAACAGACGGATTAAAGAGCAGTCAAAAATAATCAGAAACTTAAAAGATGTTATCTCTTACAGAGAGAGCCAGTTGGAGAAAAATGACATAAAGATCGCGTAAAAGTTTTGTAATTTTCAGAAATTAGTTCCAAAAATTGTAGTTGGTTTTAAAATTATTTAACTATAATAGTAATAAATATATTATTATTTGGAAAATAATTGTGATAAAAAATCAGTCTCAAAAATTTCAACTTTCTGTCATTGTGAATTTTGGTTTTTTTATAATTTTTATATTTATATTATTAAGCTCTGCTTTTTGGTTTTATAACAGTTCTTTAAAATCCATTCAAAATGAAACAAACATCTCTTTTAAACAAAGCAATAAACTCATTGAAGTAATGTTAGACAGTTATGCCAATAATTTATCTGACTTTACAAGGCAAGTTGTCAACAAACATGACTTTGAATTAAACAGAATACAAAATGATGACAGTGTATATGTCTATTTAAGTGATATGTTTAATTCCAGCATTGATAATAAGCTTGATTTTATGTTTTTAAAACTTACTTCAGGTATGGTGATTGACGTCAGTCTGTCGTTACTTGATACAAATAGTATTATTAAAACAATATCAAAAAATACTAGAGATAAAGTCTCTTATTATGAAGAAATTGCAACCAAAGATCAGGTTTACGCTACTTTGGTGACGAAACAAGATGTAATTGACAGCGACACAGGTCGGTATTTAGGTGAATTATACGCCGGAATTGTTTTAAATGACAATATTTCTATTCTAGAGGAAATATATTCAAAGCTTGAAATCACATCATTCTCTTTTATTTTAAAAGATAATATCATCGCGTCTTCATCATTGCAAACAGATAAATTATATAACAAAATCAAAAAATATTCCAATGGCGTCAAATCGAATAAATTAATCATATCGAATGATTTTCTCATTAAAAGAAGTAAAATTAAAATCAAAGATGAAAAGACAACGTTAGAAGTGCTCAGTATTACTTCAAATGAGGTATTTAAAAAATTCCAAGATGACTTTATGATTAAACTTATGGTTCTTTTTATATTTATAGTGACTTTGTTTGCAATTACGTATAGATTTACAAAAATGATTATTGAAGTACCTTTAAAAAAGTTGATGCTTTTTGCTTCAAACTCTATTTATAAAAATAGAATTGAAGAGTTTGAAGAGAGTAGAATTGAAGAATTTAATCTTTTGGGGAAAAAATTCGAGAAACTCATTTTAAAAATAAAAAATATGAACAGAGGATTAGAACTAAAGATTAAAGATAGAACAGCAGAACTTGAAGAATCGAATGATGAACTGCAAGTTACTATTGAAAACTTAAAAAATACACAAGATAAACTTGTTGAAGTAGAAAAAATGGCCAGCTTAGGTAATCTTGTAGCGGGTGTTGCCCATGAAATAAATACACCAGTGGGTATTTGTTTGACAGGAAGTACACATTTGGAGAGAATATGTGAAGATATAGGTATATTATATAAAGATGACAATATGAGCCAAAGTGATTTTGAAAACTTTCTCAAACAACTCAATGAATTGTCCACATCTCTTACAATAAACCTTACTAAAGGTGCTGATTTAATCAGAAGTTTCAAACAAGTTGCCGTGGATCAAACCAGTGAAAAGAAAAGAGTATTTGATATAAAAGATTATACTGAGCAGATTTTATTCAGTTTGAAGAATGTGCTTCGACAAAGTTCTCATAAGATAAATATAAATTGTAATGATAATGTCTCTATAAACAGTTATCCTGGAGCTTATTCTCAAATAATCACTAACTTAATCATCAACTCAATTAATCATGCCTTTACGAAAGAAGATAGGGGTGAAATCAATATCAATATAGATCAAGAAGATAACAGAATATTTATAAACTATAATGATAATGGAAAAGGTATTCAAGAAGAAGATTTATCTAAAATTTTTGATCCTTTTTTTACTACAAGCAGAGAACATGGTGGAACAGGTCTTGGTTTGCCTATTGTGTACAATATTATTACAACTATATTCAAAGGTAGTGTTGAGTGTCGCAGCACCTTAGGTGAGGGTGTTGAGTTTAATATTGTTTTAGAGGTATAGTTTTGAAAGTACACGTATCTAAAAAATGCCATTGTGTTATCAAAAATGAGTTTGATAATGATATTGAATGTAAGAGTTATGAAGAAGCTCTTATA
>Ga0105351_1000594_pt1 | contig 17025 bp, 16 predicted proteins | sample EN4Hudsemesocosm_FD_83662 | JGI IMG/M metagenome (GOLD analysis project Ga0105351, IMG submission 83662) | Methane-oxidizing microbial communities from mesocosms in the Hudson Canyon - EN4B Hudson Canyon | ecosystem: Environmental > Aquatic > Marine > Cold seeps | place: Hudson Canyon... | reverse complement strand
GAAAGAACTGGGAGTTGATAATGCTTTCAATAGCACGATGAATATTGACGGCGGAACGAAATACCTTGCCCAATTACTTCATAGGTTTGATGGTAATATCGAATTGGCCTCAGCGGCTTATAATGCGGGGCCAAACGCAGTGAAAAAGTATGGTGGTATTCCTCCGTACCGTGAAACTCAAAACTATGTTGAGAGGGTGGGCATTCTTCATTCTCGATATCAAAAGTTGTAGTTTAAGCGAAACAAGTTTATACAGTCCGTAGCTCCCCTGCCCTTTATTCCCATGTCGCTGGTAAGCAACCTAGCCAACCACTTTCTTGGACTTTTATTTATTGCAAGGTCTGTCTGCTATACTTGGGTGAAATCCACCTCTCTTGCTAACATTAGCATGAGATACTATCTTTACTTCTAATACGATCCTTCAACAAGGATTTATAATGGATGACAACTTTAAAGTAAAACATCCTGATTCCGGGAAACGAGTTATTCTAAGGTGCCGTGACGACCATAAACCTTTGACAATTGCAGTTACCGTAGCTCTGTCTGGTGCTTTTGGAGGACTAACTTATTTTACCTTTTGATTTATATAGCGTTCCAAAACTCATATTGATACCTTACTAAGCACTTCAGAAATTACCGACTCAAAAACCTCAACCTCTTGGGCGCCTGAAACGATAACTGAATCATTAAAGATAAAAGCAGGCACACCACTTAAGCCCCTTTGCGCCCATTTATTTTCAATTGAACGAACATTTGAAGAATAGCTTTGATTTACTAATACGTACTTTGCTTGTTCAACGTCCAAACCGACGTTAGAGACTAATTTAAGTAAGCTTTCATGCGAGAAATTTCCTTTGTGGGTAAAGAATTCTTCAAACATAGCCATCGCTAATTCTGTTTGTTTATCCGTTTTAGATGCCCAAAGTAAAAGCTGGTGGCATTCATGTGAATTGAGCATTTTCATGTCATCAAAGTAATTAAAAATAAAACCAAGATCTTTACCAAGCTCTGTTAGCATAGCTCTTGCTTTTATACTCCCTTCAAGCGTTGTGCCGTACTTAGCCGCTAGATGCTGGCGAAGATTCTCACCGTCACTTGCCATATTTGGGTTCAGTTCAAATGGATGCCAACGTACATTGACATCTATTTGACAACTAAGCTTACTGAGCACTTTTTTTAAACGCCCATAACCAATGACACACCAAGGGCAAACAACATCTGAAACAATATCAACATTAAGTGTCCTGCTTTCCTTCATGCTATTTACGCTCTACGATAATAGCGGTGATGGTCGTACCCCCTATGTTAGATACTTGATGTTCCCATGCGTCATGCCACATAACAAAACCATCTGGGATATCTAACTCAACGACGTCAACCTCGCTCGTTTTAATCTTAGCTTTACCACCTTGTTCAAAATACACGGTTTCAGCATTGTGCTTATGCCAGTTATCATGCTCACCAGGTTTTAATGTCATACGAAGAACAAGAACCTGTTCGTTATCAAGTAGCACCTGATACTTATCCGGCGAAGCGAGATGTGCATGTACTGTTGTCGATTGAGCGAAACTAATCTCTGACAACACAAACGTTAACAATAGCGCTATCGACTTCATAAAATTATTAATCATCATTTCATTACCCTACTTATGCATGCCACGAATTGGATAGTTATTATCAGGATTCCTTATCCAAGCAAGTCCATTCACCAACGTTTGTAAGTCCGGTCTAACAAAAGGGTTATTTGAAATGTCGATCACCTGAATTGTTCCCGCTTCATTGACCACAAATATGCCAGGTTCTGCGAATGGGTGGTCGGTTTCTTGTGCTGAACGTGGGTCTGAAATATACAAACCAAGCGTTTTCATTTGTTCTACACTCAAACCATAAGCCAAAGGAAAACTCGCCTCTAATTGCTCTAAGTGGTTTTTTAGTTGTGCTTTACTGTCACCAGATACAGCAATCAAATCAACACCTGTTTCCAGTAGCGCGTCTTTACAGTTTTCTAATTGATTTAAGTACCTAGTACACATCGGGCAATGGCGACCTCGATACACAACCACCAACTGCCAGTCCGCACCATTTTTAGGTTTACCCAACGTTACTTGTTCACCAGAAAGTAACGTTGCTGTTAATTCAGGGAAAGCACTTCCAGCATGTAGTTTATTTGTGTAAGTTGATTCAGTAGACATAATTTTCTCCTAGAAGTTTGCGTTAATATGCGCTTCGAAACGTTTAAAGTCGTTTTCTACATCGGCATTTTTCATCACATCAAAACAAGCAAATGTTTCCATAGCTTCTAAGCCAAAAAACTTGAAATTCATATGCATAGGAAACATTAAATCATCAACACTTTTTCCTTCAAAAAAATCAGAAGCATCATTAAATGCTTCTTCTGGTGCATTAAAGGTTAGTGACATCATGTATTTTTTACCAGCTAATGTTCCACCTGTTCCATAATTCTTTTTAGGCGCTTCTTCATTCCTTCCATCACCATGACACAGTGCACCACCCATACCAGCGGTGTAAACGTCATCCATATATTTCTTAAATGACCAAGGCACGCCCATCCAGTTGCTTGGTGACTGTAAGAATATAATATCAGCCCATTGGTGATGGGCTAATTGTTCTTCAACATCAATATCATCTGACATATTAACCACACGCGTGTTATGGCCTTTTACTTCAAACAAGGTAGCCGCCTTATCGACTAAAGTTGCGTTCAACTGGCCTTCTGAAAATGGGTAATACTGGTGCGCATTAATAATTAGTACATTGCTCATAAATAAATTCCAAAAAGTAATTTCAATAAATTCAACTGAAGAAACATTCTCAAATGTTTACAACTTGTGGTATATTTTAGTTACCTAATAAATAATATCAATTAGTATACTTTTAGTAACCTAGTAAATTAATGAGACCTAACAATGAAAAGTGTTGTAGAAACAAGTAGTAAAGGTAGAAAAAAAGTTTTAAATGCTTGCACCGAACCCTGCTCCATTGAAAAGGGCATGCGTTTAATTGGTGGAAAGTGGAAAGGATCTATAATTTATCACCTTAAAGATGAACCTGTCAGATTTAATGATTTAGCGCGCATGCTAGGTGGTGCCAGTAAAAAAATGGTCGATCAACGCCTTAAAGAATTAGAAAGCGAAGGCATGGTATTGAGAAAAGTGATTAGCGATAGACCCATTGCGGTAACCTATGAACTAACCGACTTTGGAAAGACAGCATTGAATATTTTAGAGGAACTAAGAGTCTGGTCTGAATCTCACAGTGTTTAGTTTAAAAATATAATTGGTTTTACCCATCAAAAATAGACACGTCTAATTTTCTTGCGGGTTTAACAGGATATCTATTATTCTTGATGTTGTTTTACATCATGCTTAAATACGAGAAAAATACGTAATTATGTCTCATAAACATGCCGGATTTAACTTTATAAAATATATGATCCCTTTTGCATTAGAACCAGCGGCTTAACGAAGTTAATAAAAATAACGCTTTAACTCCATAGCCAGTGCTTTGAACTTATAAGAGTTTAGATAATTAGGCCAGATTTAACCTGCCATTCACTGTTTCAAAAGTGATGATATTGAACGTAAGTTTTAGCAGTAAAAGTTTAAAAAGTTCATCCTTATGGTCGAACGGTTTAGTGTTTGTTGTGAACAGGTGGATTTCACTCTAATTTTGGAGTTAATAATTTAAATTTAGTACTTGTTGTGGAGTCACAATTTCTAGTGGTTTGAATTTAAATCAATTTGTATTTCTATCAATTTAGTATTTAATATGGTCGTCCAATACCTCATATTACGCTCCAATATGTTTATACCAATCAGAAATTTCCTGAGCTAGCCATTTGGGTGCATCAAGGGCGAGATCATGACCAGCAGCATCATGAATTAAAGGGCTAATCCCCCAGGCTTTCGCTGCATGCTTTGTGCAAATGGGGTTTACGATTTTATCTTTTCTTGAAGCCAGCATCATAATATTTTCAATGGGTTTTGGACCATTAAAGCAATAACGACTCGCAGCCATTATTTGACGAATTGTCGATCGCCGGCTTGGAGGATGTTGCGTTCGAATGTTAATCCATTCCTCTAAAAGGCCTGAGTCGTCTTGTCTAAAGTTGGTTGATAGTTTTAGTATTTTCCGTTCACTCTCTTTTACCCGTGGGTTCAGCAAAGCCTGTATTACAGAAGAATAGGCACTTGGTTTTAATCGCTCATAAAATTTAGCATACGGTTTAAAGCTACTATTAATAAGAACCAGGCTATTGATTTTGTGTGGGTGCACTCTCGCCAACTCCAGCGCAACCATGCCTCCCAGTGATATACCAATTAAATTCACCTTACTGGTTTGCTGGGTGACTGACTCAGCAATACTCGCACTGATTTCCTCTATAGTAGTTGGACTGAGTATATCTCGCCGCTCACCAAAACCAGGCAGATCTTCAAATTGAATGCGCCCCCCTCCCATCTCTTTTAAGTACCTAGGAAAAAGCCCCCAATGTAACTGCTGCCTAGACAAGCCACGTATAAGTAAACAAGGCTCCATAATTGTATCCCTATGGTTTAATACCAAAACTGGTTTGCAGCCTGATAAATCTGTGCTTTATTTTTTTTCTTAGGCATCCAGTTCTTGTAAGCAATAGAGGCTGAGCATAAAAAGTCGAACAGCATCAAATGGCGCCTCAAAACACGTCGCTTTCGGTGGGGCACAACAGGATTAAATAGGCCTTTAATTGATAATGCCTGTATAGGCCGTTTTTTAATCCAATTCCATGAGCCCATTTCCAACGTTAAAGGAATCATTACACTTTCCTTGGTATTTTTATGACGTTTATAAACATAATCCCATAAATCGCCCTGGGTCACATAACTTAATGACTGAGGTTCAAAATGGTAGTGATGGTAAGGGTAAGTACGATCAAGCAATAACTTCAGAGCATATAATTTATCTAGTACTGCAACCGGTCTTTTCCGGTAAGCATATGGAAACCAAAGATGGTCATTCAAACCAAAACCAGAATGGCAATCGAGTGTAATGGTGAAAGGTGATTGATGTGAATAGCGCTCGACAACCCTAACAAGCGTCTTATTCTCTAACTCCATGTCGTCATCACGTTTACCGCAATACCAAGGCAAGTGTGATGTAAGTCGTTGCCCTCCTCCTAAAAAATGCGTTTTGATTTCTGCTTCTATCGGCGCATTACGCATCAAATCGACCCCGTTAGGGTTCGACCGTGTATTCAAATACATACCACCAGGATTAACGACAGGCAAAAATACTAAATTCATTTCAGATAATTGTTTTTGAGTCACAACATCCCAGGTCAATTTAGACAGCAGCATTTCAATATAAGATATTAAAACTTGGGTACCTATCCTTTCTAGACCATGCACACCTGCTGAAACAATAAGAGTGGGTAATTTTTTTTGAAAGGGATTCACTTCAATGCAATAAATGGGTAACTCAATATCATCCACATTAACTATGGCTTCCTTTGTTACAGTTAAGGGATGCTTGCTTCTATATATAATACGTTCTAACTGTAGAAGCTCTGGTAGCCTTTTATTTATTCGCTTATTATCCATAGGGGGTATCAGCTTTTTAGCACTTGGTAAGCTGCTTCAAGTCATTAAAAAAGAAAGTAAATCCTTTGATAAGGTTCATAAGGTCAAGAACCAACTTACAACTAAAATGCGTATCACCATGACTAATAAAGGGAGTAACGACTAGGTCAGCCTCTTTTTTAAGATGCTTTAAGTGGCTATACAACATTTCAGACTGGTCACATGGAATCACATTGTCATACTTACCATGCAATAAAAACACCTTGGCAGTTAAGCCTTCTAAACGTGAAACAATATTCATCGCCTTAAGCGCCTCGCTTAAAATAGGTCGCGAAGACTGAAATAACTGTGTGCGATAGGCACCATCATGGAGTACCCTATTCGCCTGTGTTTGCTCTTCAGGTGTAAGCATAAATAAGCAATGTTGTAATTCAACATTAGTCACTTCATTGAGGTTATCTTTAATAGCGGCGTCTAACGCTTTTTGTATTGCTACATCGTTTTGAAAAACCAGAGGTAAAATATTTTTTAACAGAATATAGCGACCATAAGGATCAGCTAAGTCATTGGTTAGTAGATAGTTGATCACTGAATCAACCTCTGTAAATGCGCCAATAGTACAAATAGAGATAATTTTATCATTCACACAAGGCAGTGCTGCCGCAGCCAGACACATGCCTCCCGAAAATGATGGGGCTAATAGGCCTAATCGTCCGCCAGGCGTTAAAGTGGTGTTCGAGGCTAGTACATTAATAATGTCTGCTATCGCCTCTATTTGGGCTGGGTTAATGATCAGCGCTTTGACTGAAGCAACATCAGGTGCGACTACTCTAAAACCTAACTGACAGAAAGCCTGACAAAGTATCATAATACGCGGGTCACTTTTACCCTTAGGCGACATACCATGAATAACTGCAATTGTACCCTGATATTTCACTGTTGGCTCATAGATGTCTATGTCGTGTAGTTCGCCCACAACATCAAGTTGAATCGACTCTGGTGAGCGGGTATTAGAGACGCTCTCACTATGAAGCGTCCAAATCATTTTGGCTGCCTGCCACGCTGACCTCATACCTTATCCTCTAGATTACATTCAAAAGGTATATAGCGAAGACGCTTTTTCTCTTTAATTTTAGACGTATCAACGAGTACTAAACCATCAACACAATCACCAAAGTCAGGGTCAACACCAAAACCTAAAAAGGTTAAACCACCAGGTTCACAAAGCTCACAATACTGTTTATAAAGTGTGGGAATACTGCACCCCATATTCGACAAAATATGTTTTAGTACCTTAAAATCAGCACGATAATCTTGTCCCGTGAAATTAGTCTTTAAATTAGAAACTAGTCCTTCCGACAGTTTGTAAGGGTAACGAGCAAGGGCTAAAGGTTTGTCACGATCAACATTCAAATTTGAATGCTGCAGCCCAAAGTACAATGTAAAGAAATACACTAATAAATCTTTAGCTGTCTTCGGTATATCATTTGATATACTCACAGGACCAAACAAATATCGTACCTGAGGATTCTCTTTTAAATAAGCACCGATGCCATACCATAGGTAATCTAAACTTCGCTTACCCCAGTACTTAGGTTGTACAAAGCTGCGACCTAGCTCTGCACCCTGAGCCAACAGAGGGATCATATCTTCGTGGTACTTAAATAAACCACTACTATAAAGGCCCGATACGCCTTTTTGTTGAATAATTTCACCAGCAGCGGCCAATCGATAAGCACCTACAATTTCTAGGTTGCATTCATCCCAAAGAACCAGTTGACTATAGCTCGCATCATATTGGTCAATATCTCTTCGCTGTCCAGTGCCTTCACCAACCGCTCTAAAAGCAATTTCTCTCAATCGACCAATTTCACGCAGTACACAACAACTGCCCTCATTTTTATATAAATAAATATGCTTACCGTCTTTGGTTTCACCCAAGCGAACTTGAGAGGAAATAAGTTGTTTCAAATCTTTCCTAGGTTCTGGATGGGCTATTTGTGATTGTGTCGGCCAAATCCCCTGCTTCCCTCGCCCAATTCGAGATACATGCTTCTTAAACAATTTCACCTGGGTTTTAACCGGCAAGCCACAACTTGAGAAGCTCTCATTTGCAATAAGATTGCCTACCCTAATCTCAACTGCTTTATTATTCTTTTTATACATTTCAGGCACTAACATAAGCGAAGATAAAGGCTTATAAATTGCCGATAGGCTATAAAACATCGCCGAATTGGTGGCGTCAATAAAAACAGGTAAAACGTTGGACTTAGCATCTAAAGCTAATTGTAAGAAATCGCACCTCCACTTAGTGTCAGTCACCCCCCCTAGGCGTGCTCGAGATAGGTCTTGGCTTGGAAAAATAATCAAAGCACCTTCTTGCTCAAGAAAGGAAAGCAAGGCCTCAAAGGTTGCCGTGGTGTTTTCATCAAGCGCTAAGTTGCTGCTATTGAGGGGTAATACAATAGGTGACAGTGATTCTAGTTGCTCTTCACCATGTTCAACGACTACTTTTACATCAGAACGTACTTCACTCACTAACTTGAATAATGCGGCGGCATCCAAAGTACCTAATGGGTGATTTGATATAATAACCACACGGCCTTCCGCTGGAATACGCTCTTTCTCATTCCATTTTGTTTGAAAGGTAAACTCAAAGTGCTGCAAAATTTGCTCAACAAATTCAACCCCTTTAAGGTGAGGGTAATCTTGCATAAATGTATGAAGAAGAGCTTGTGAACGAATGAAATATTTTAGCTTCGATGTGAACGAATTTTGAAGACCGACATGACCGTCGTTATCGTTCTGCCTGTCGTTAGCCGCGCGTATAGTACTGGGTAACAAGTTTTGAAAACTCATAATTCATCTCCTTTGCTTTTCTGTTTTAAAGATTACAAAATAGAGATGAAAGATTCGTGATAGTTTTATTTCAATTTGATGTCATTTATGACATTAGCCCTTTTTCCAATCGTGCGCTAGTGCTCCTGATTTTCAAGTTTTGTACGAGAGTCGCGAATTTTCTCCAGATGCTCCTGCAGTATCCGCTCTAACATGATCAGTTTTTGACGTGTTTCCTCATCTCTTCGTTGCTGATATAACTCTGTTAACGTATTTGAAACCTCTTGTAATATAGGATGTAACTTCTCAAACTCTTCAGACATCGCCATTCTCCTTTATTACCCATATAAAGGGTAACTACACATTCTTTACAATCAATTTTAGTTCAAAAATTGAATATTAGTATTCAAGAACGATAGCAAGACTGTTTTGTATTAACTGCTGCATAACTTATAACTATGAAGCAAGTTGTTACAGTTTGAATGAACTCACTTCATTCCAAAACTTTGGATTTCAATTGGCAGCACATCTTTCAGGCCTGGCGTGTATATCGCCGCGATTTGAATGGCTTGGTGAAATATAGATTGAGTTTCAGAGAGACTATTGTTTAGGAGTTGCACGCTACTACGCCAATATAATTTAAACAAAAATGGCAAACCGCAAGGTTCGCCATAGGTTTGGAAAAGGGACGATTATTTAGATATATCGCCCTTTGATAAAGGAAGTATTCAACTACCGCTTTCGATGGCAGCAATTGAAAACTGGTAAGTACCAGCAGGTAGGGTTTCAATAGTTAACTCAGTGGTAGTACCCAGGTCAACATAGATAACCTCCCCCCCGCTTGCAGCGGAATCTGCTGAAGAGTAAGAGATTTCGTAACCACTTATATCTGAGGGATCCAGCGGGTCACCATTAGCATTCGTTGCTGGTGGAGCCCAGGATATGGTAATACTTCTTGTGGTATCTATTGTGACTTCTGTATAACTGACACCTCCGCCTACTGCGCTCACGTCGGCATTTGCAGTTACTGCCATCGCCCTAGTCACAGTGGTAGTTGTATTTGTAGTTGCAGTAACGTCTGACTCGTCCTGGTCGCTAGTGCCGCTGCTTGATCCGCCACCACCACAGGCAGTGAGGATAAGTAAAACACTGATTAAAGGGTATTGAAGTAAATTTTTCATCGCTTTAGACCTGTAATAAATCGAAAGTTTATCGGTTAGGCAACTCAACTATTGCTTGGGCCCTATTTCGGCACTAAGGCCATGCTGGTAATAGCCATCAGGCGCTGTGCCGTTATTCTGCTCGCAGTAATATTTTGCCTGGCTCGCCATAATGGCTACTTCGGCTTTACTCACGGAATTATTACTGTGAGGAACGATCACCACTTCGCAGCTTGTTGCCAAGCGATCCCCCTCCTCTTCAGCATAACCTATCAACAGATAGACTCGGCCATTACTGTTACCCTGGCGCTCTGCCCGCAGACGCAATACCTCATCAGCCGATTTAGCATCAGGTGCGAAGTTGCCACTACTGTCGCCCCCGTTACCATTCGAAGCTTCAGGCTCATTACTCCAGACTTCAACACCAGTTGTCCACTCGCTAATTTCCCCTTTCAGCTGATCACAATCCGTGCCTAGCTTCAGACTTTGTTTAACGTCGACAAGATTGTGATTCGGTGGCCAAAGCTTGGTTTTTCCCACACTCTGTTCTAGGCTGACATCTTCATCACGGCTGCAGCTGTCAACTTGTTCTTCGACTTTAGGCGCTTGCACATTGATGGAAAAGTCACATTGAGCCACGTTGTCGCACGCATCTCTAGCCTCACAAGAAACTGTATGGTTTCCAATGGCAAAGCTTGAACCTGAAGTACTGTCACAACTGATGGTGGCCGCGGAGCAGCCGCCAGTGGCAACAGGGTTAAAGCTGACTGCGGCACTGAAACTGTTTTCAGCAACAACCCGAACATCACCGCACTTAGCCAGTCTCAACGGCGCGGGCGGTTTCTGCGGGTTGTATTCAATTTGAAAACTAACGGACGCCTTGCCACCGTCAGCGGTGTTTGCATTAACCGTAACCTGGTTTTCTCCCTGATCCAAGGTCACATTGGCACTGTATTCACCGCTAGCGGCGCAATCACCACTGGCACAAATACTGACCGGGCTGCGCTCATTATGCACATAATCGATAGTGCTCACGGGTGCATTTGCATTGATGGTACCGTTAATGGTGATGCTGGCACTGTCAGTTTTCTGTGGCAGGTCTGCAATACTCACCTGCACCTCGGTAGAGGCCTTAATCACCTGACCACATCCTAAATCCAAGCTCACTGCGGGAAGTTCGGTATTGGTCTTACTACCGTCTGGGTTAATGGCAGTGACTTCTGGGGTGATGGTATATTGTCCCTGCGGCAAGGTTAGGGTTACTGTTCCGGTGCTGGCAGCCGATAATTGGCTTTGCGGCAATCCACGAGCGTAACTCACTGAAGTACGATAATCGACTAGCTGGCCACGATAATCTTCACCTTCGAAGCGGCCGCTGGCACGCAGGCGCGGATTATAAAACTTGCCTGAGAGTGAACGATACGTTAACTGGATGTCGTTAAAGCAGTAATTGTAATCCAACTGCTGGTTTGCTCCAGCATCGACCTGACGATAAACCACCTCATTGTTATGCACACTCATATAGGCACTGTGATAAGGCTCTTCACTGGTGCGATCCCTAACGTTGTCAAAGCGTAACACAAGATCATTGAGCGCCCAGATTGATGACTCCCCCTTCAGACCGCCTAAGGTCAAGCGGTAGTTACCCGAAAAAGTATCACTCACCGCATCAAAATCTCCGGAAAAACCCGTACGGGCATAGGCTCCGCTATTGCCATATTCTGCGCCTGTCGATTTTTGTCCGATGCCATAAGCATTAACATGACTAGCGGAGACATAAATATTGTTGGGAATTCCATCGGCGTTACTGTCGGTATCAGCATCCCGGTAAATATGCTCCAAGGCACTGCTAGCACTGTCTGGCCCCACCAACTCGATATTACCGGTGACATAACCAGGATTTAACACAAAGGTATTTGCAAGGTCAGTGGTTTGCCCAGGGTTAACCATCACTGTGCCATTATTACCGTAAAGAAACGCTGTACGCATATATTGATAATCATAACCTGAACCCAAACCCAGCTCCCCGTACACCATATAACCCTGTTGAGGGTCAACAACAGTGCTAGGTACAAGGTTTTGAAGGTTAAAGACACCTGCACCGTCTATATGGTCATAACGTTGGTTACGCAGAGGGCCGTTGGTTGCGACCATACGCGTCAGGTGACTTTGATTCACTAGCGTCTCGCCTGTTACACCTACATTACCAGTTATATTGCCGAATTCGATGGGGCCACCGTCTACAACGCAGTTAACCGGAACCACTTCATCACATTGCGCGGTAAATGTTGCCTTGCAAAAATTGCGCACTTTATCGACGTAAAAATCATCACCAAAATCGAAAACGATATCCATGCGGTAATCACTGCCGTCACCTTCGATCAATAGGTAGTCCTGATGGCTACCGTTCTGGAGGGCAAAGTCCTGCGCCTGTAGGCGAGAATAGTTGTCAATCATTTTCCACGCGTGCATATAACCGCCACTGACATTAACAGGAGCTCCGTTAGCGTCGACAAAACGTACATCGGCCATGGCTGCACATTGATTTATATTTGCCTGCGTGTCGCTGTTAGGTTCGGGATAAACCGCTTCTGACGTTTGAGCTCCGACCAGATAACGCTCCCTACGTCCGTCCAGTCGAAGATCGGCACTGACAGCATATTGAATGCCGTTAGTGGCAGACTCAACAGTCATCTGGTAGTCAAACTGACTACCGCCATTCAGGTATAAGCTCATATTGTTATTTAGCACTGGTGTCAAACCAACACTATCAGCGCGCATATAGGCAGACCCTACACCACGCTCAGTTAACTCTTGCTTAATCAAGGCGTTGGTGTTTGTAAATTGCACCGTGCCACTTAGCTGATTGGGGTTAAGCAGCGCTTCTGCGCTGGCATAAGGTATGGCAAGAGTAGGCACCAGACCAAATAAAAGATGCCTGACGCCTCTAAAGGATCTTGCGAGGTTGTTGTTCATAGTTAATCTCCGCTCAAAGAATAATATCCTTGTGAATCGGCGCATGAGCGGAAAAATGGACAAAGCCAAAGATCTGCTCCATTCGATAACCGTTCGACCCTTTCATACGCATATAAGATAAGATGTATGATGTCGGGCACTGGTTTTGCGTCACCACATTCCTGTGGTTTTGCCATTTCGTGGAGTGGTCCAACTGCAAAAAAACAGTCGGTCATACACGAAGGAAGTTTCGCCGGTCTCCTTCTTGCGATTAATATCGCTACACATGAAGTGCATTAATTAACCAGCAAATTGGATGCCGTTTTGTTGAATTACGTCACATTTAGTATGATAAACGGCTCACAAATAGAGCTAACTAGTGAATATAAAAAAGAATATATGCCGGTCAGTAAAAAGTTCATTTATAACCGGATAATAAACTCATCACTGAAAGTTAGATAAAACAGTTATAACAGAACAAGACAACATATCAGGTAGTGACACAAATGGGCAGATTTAGACATTTTGGGCTTTCATATGTAGGCGATTTCTAACAAAGCATATATAGCAATTCACTCATTAACTGATTCATACAAAAAGGACCAGTCTGCTTTTTAACTAGCAGTAACCGATCCATTCAATTGCATACTCTTATGAAATATATGAATGTGCAATACAACTCCCCCTACCTTTTATTCCCGTCTCGATGGAAGACAAAATTCGTGAATTATTAAAATTTATGTAGCAAGCCAACTCTATGTAATAGTATCTTTTGTCTACACCCATAATTATATTCGGAGGTTAATTATTTATTGCTGCTGTACGTTCAAACAGCTACAGTGAGCGCGTGATATTAAGTAAAACCTTAGTACAATTAAGAGGCTTAGGGGCATTATGAGTTGGTATATGAAAGGCGATATTTTTTAGCTTTTTGGGGGGGGTATTCAGTCTAGGTTTTGTAACAAAATAGTGGGTTTATGTACTTGCCAAATAAATTTTAAAATACCACTTTAATTTGAATAATTAGTCCAAACGAATTGTGCGTTCTGTTGTCGTAGTTACATGGTTATTAGTTGTTGATTGAGGTTGATGGCTGTAACTTCAGTGACAGAAGATAATCAGGGCGGTAGCCACGTGGTTATCTAGAAAGGTGGTTATCTAATATAAATGTGAAGGTGATGAAATGTAATTTCAAGGAGGGAATATTATGACTATTCGTCAGCACGTGGATATTGAAAAACTAGAGGGTTTCCGTTCATTTCTTATGGATAATCCCGACAAAGGGAAACTGCACCTCGAAGTGAAAGCATTATATGAGGGAGAGGTCGGGCGAAGTACCGTTCATATCGGACGCTTTGCTATTGATAATCAAGTCATTGATAGAGAAACTCGACACTACACTTTGCAATTCGGCGCATGGAGAGAGGTAGAGGAGTTAACCGGGCTAGAAGGTCCAACAGACAGACTTGAGCCAGTTGAAGTCGCAATGGCTGCAACGGCCGCCTGCTTGGTAAATTCAGTTACCTATAACGCAGCCAGATTAGGTATTGATACCGAAGGGCTTGAGGTAGCCATTAAGACAGAGGTTGACCCGAGGGTGCTTCTGGCAATTAAGGGGCCTGACTCCCATGAAGAGTGTCTGGGCACGATGGAGTACGACGTTACAGTCCCTGGTAATGTAACTGATTATGAGTTAACAAAAATCCGTGAACTCTGTTCGTACTCGCCGGTACATGGGTTAATCGCTGAAGCGATTAATACGACCTGCAAAGTCCACAGAACTCATTAAATAAAGGAGCCAAGGGAGGCGGTGACAAATCATAATTATTTCGATTTATCATCGAACCCTTGGATTGTTCTTGCTATAAACGGCAATTTTTTGGAGAGTTAACAATAACTGTTGTTTTATTAATCCCTTTCATTCATTGGGTAGGCTCCTTTTTAGTAATTAATGTAATAATGCATGCCCAACTCAACACAGAGAAACAGCGACTGATGCTTCCCACTGTTTGGCTAAAACCCGGCATGATGATTTATGGTTCAGCACTGGATGCCGCAGGCCATACAGCCATAACTATGGATGCATTCTTACCGGCTAAAATGCGCGCGGCTTCCTTACCTAAACCACTAATTGAACCCGTGATAACAAGAACTCTATCTTTTTGATCGGGGATATTCGAGTCATCCCAATTGAACTTTGCCATATCTAACACTCCTAAATTGTTCGTAACACTTTATAAGTGAAAAGATAACGCAGCTGGCATTAATAAACGTATACAGATCCTCGAAGTTTGTATCGATTTCACCTATGTGTTTACGTTTCGCTTAAATCCAGCTAAATCGGCAAGTTGATTGTCGATGACACCTTAGGCGAGGACCGAAAATTGATAGTTAGGACTGATCATCGATCAGACCAGTTATTCGATTAATCAATGAATGAGCGACATTATTAGTAAATAGCCGTCCCTCATCAATGTACTCCCAAACAGTTGTGTCACTTTCCAGCCTCTTTGCTTTTTAATTGTTTCAAAATCGACATCTTCACGTGCTGAACTAGTGGCTAATCCTCGACGAAAGCTATGGCTACTTTAGTCCGGAACAAAATCAAAGCCGCACTCTTTACCTAGTGTCTTTAACAAATCATTAATGGAACCAGGACTTATCGCTTTTGGTTGTATCTGCCCCCAGCGATTTACAGGTCTAAATGCGGGGCCATCTGTAATATCAGACTCAGCAAGCCATTCCTTCAGTGAAGTGACAGGGCTGACAGTTTTAATAAGTAGAAGTGCCTTGTCGCGTGTTCTTTTTATTGACGGAGGTTGTTGGTTCAAGTGGGTAAGCATGGTGACTATGTCTTGCAAGCGTAAGGCTTGTGCTTTCTTTTTGGGCTTGCCGTGAGTTCTACCAATGCCCTTCAGTGTTTTCTTACTGTCGGATCTTGGGCTGGATCATTAAAGTCCTGAAAACAATGCCATTGACTAAGTGCTGTTAATCTAACTTCCAAAGTTCGTGTATTTAGACTTTCAGCATGATCAACCAAATAACGAATTAAGGTTTCGTTGTCTGTGGGGAGTCTCCCACCCCAACGTTCGAAATGGCGAATGGCTGAGCGGTATGTTTTACGAGTATTGTCAGATGTTGCTGGACGCCCAAGAAAAACACTAAATCAATAATTAAAGTTGGCATTCGAAATTCAAATTATTCAATATATTTCTTTGTGATCTTCGCTATTGTTCCGTCAACTTCCATCTCAGCCATTACCTCATTTATTTTTTGGAGAATACGTTCTTTATTTTCAATTTTGGCTGCCTTTGAAATAACAAGAAAAGCCCCTTGCCCCTTATTTACAGCCCCAAGAGGGGTTAATTTTTGCTCAGTATTTTTTAAATAACCAGCAATTGTAGAGCGTTTTGCCACAATAACATCAATTCGATTTTTCATTAACATTTCAACTAATTGATGAATTTCGTCTACACCATATACATTTAAACTCCCATTATTGACCGCAGCATCGAATTCCGGAGAAATACTAAACCCACGATTGATCCCTACCACCTTTCCATGCAAATCACTTATTTTCTCAAAATTAAATTCGTTTCCAGGTTTGGCAAAGGCCATAAAAACTGCCCGATGCAAAGGTATTTTTGTATATGAAGAGAATTCTAATCTTTCTGGAGTAACAAAAAACGGAAATCCTCCGTGAGCTTTTCCATTTTTCACCATGAATAGAACTCTTGGCCAAGGCGCCAGTTTGATGTCAATGTCTAATTCGATCCGCTGAGCTATCTCCTTAATGATATCAACATCTATGCCGATAATTGTTCCGTCTTCATTTTCAAAACAGACAGGAAAGTTATTATTATCTCCGACAAGTAATAGTTTTTGGTCGGAAAATCCCAATTGACAATATATCAGGAGAAAAATAAAAAATGTTACGAGCTTTATAGCCATATTTTCTCCAATACTTTATATATTCAAAGCTGGAACAGAGTCTGTTTGCAGACTTTAAGTGCAAACGGCAGGACTTGCTAATGGACTTCTTTGTGAATCAACGGTCGAACATCTATATATTATATAATTGGTATTATGGTACATCACAGCAAATAGTATAATTTTGCCACATTGATATACCACTTTCTTCTCCAATAACATAAAACTAATACATCAAATTTTATCTAATTCATTAGATTTTATTAATCGGTGCAAATCCTCAGCGCCGCCAATTAAAACACCATTAACAAATACCATCGGAAAGGTTTTCCACCCTGTCCACATTTTTAGGGCGTTCCTTTTACGCCATTCTTTAAAATAGTTCCCATATTCGAGATATTGGAAGTCTAGTCCTTGTTTCGCTAATAATTTACAAGCATTTTTACAGGCTGGGTTAATCCCCATTCCAATAACAACAAGAGGCTTGCTTTCAACTACTTTAATAATTTCTTCAACAAAATCTCGATGGTTACTGCTAATAATACTTCGGATGCTGGTATGTATTT
>Ga0105351_1000585_pt1 | contig 17166 bp, 11 predicted proteins | sample EN4Hudsemesocosm_FD_83662 | JGI IMG/M metagenome (GOLD analysis project Ga0105351, IMG submission 83662) | Methane-oxidizing microbial communities from mesocosms in the Hudson Canyon - EN4B Hudson Canyon | ecosystem: Environmental > Aquatic > Marine > Cold seeps | place: Hudson Canyon... | reverse complement strand
TAAATATCAAAATAAACAAAAATATTCAAAATAATACTCATTATTAATAATATCTTATTCATGATCAATTAAGTCAAGTTTTAAATCTATTATAATATTATCAAAAAATACAATGATAATAATTATCACTTTAGGATAAGAGGAAATAATTTGAGACTAGACCAGCTTAAAAAAAATGAAGAAGCAATCATATTAAATATCAATGCAGACAAAACATTGAAATCAAGATTTAATTCTTTTGGCATCACTAAAGGTACAAAGATTTCTATAGTTGCCACAACTATGACGAAAGAGACAATAGAGATAAAAGTAAATAGAACAAAAATTGCGTTAAGAGTATCAGAAGCTTCCAAAATAGAGATTGAAAAATGTTAACAAATACCAAGTTTTCAAAATATAAAATCATAAAAATTGCTCTCGTTGGTCAACCAAACGTTGGTAAATCTATGCTTATCAATTCTATTTCAAATGCACGACTTAAAGTCGGTAATTTCTCTGGAGTTACCGTTGAAAAGAAAGAAATTGAATTTAAATATAATGATTATCTATTTCAAGTTACAGATCTTCCTGGTTCATACTCGTTAAACGATTATACATTAGAAGAAAAAGTTACAAAGAATTATTTAGAACATGAAAATTATGACATCATATTAAATGTAGTTGATTCAACAAACTTAGAGCGAAATCTATTTTTAACAAGTGAGCTTTTAGCATTAGATAAAAAAATGGTAATTGCTTTAAATATGAGTGATGAAGCGAAAAAAGAAGGTGTTGAGATAGATGATGCTTTATTTTCTAAAATTGTGGGTAAACCATGTGTTAAAACATCTGCAAAAGAAAAAACGGGTATTAAAACATTAGTAAATACACTTATCACAAAATATGAAACAGCAAAATTTGAATCAAAACTAATATTTTCAGACACAATTGAAGAAGAAATATTTAATATTTGTAAATTATTAAAAGAAAAAAACTTCAAAAGTGATGTTGCTTACAGAGAAATAGCAATTAAACTTTTACAAGAAGATAAAAAAACATATAAAAAATTTCATGATGAACCAATTTGGATTGAACTTCAACCAGTTTTAGCTGCATCACTTAACCATATCTATTTACATTATAATACTAAAGACTTGGAAGATATTTTCAGTGATGAAAAGAATTCTTTTGCAAAAGGTGTTGTAACAGAAACTGCAACATTTAAAGAGATAAAAGGTCTTGATTTAACTTCAAAAATAGATTCAATATTAATTCATAAACTATTTGGATTACCTATATTTCTATTTTTCATGTGGACACTTTTTCAACTGACATTTGAACTTGGAAATATTCCAATGGATATGATTGATGCTTTTTTTGCTTCATTAATTGACAATACAAAAGAAGTATTAGGCAATAGTGCCCTGTCCTCTATGATAGCGGATGGCGCAATTGCTGGAGTTGGTGCAGTTGTACTGTTTTTACCCAACATTGTAATTCTTTTCTTTGGAATAGCCTTACTTGAAACAACAGGATATATGAGTAGAGTTGCTTTTTTACTTGATGGTGTATTTCATAAATTTGGACTTCATGGTAAATCTTTTATTCCTTTAGTATCTGGCTTTGGATGTTCAGTTCCAGCGTATATGGCTGCACGAACTTTAAAAAACGAAAGAGATAGATTATTGACTCTATTTATTATTGGATTTATGAGTTGTGGAGCAAAACTTCCTATATTTGTACTTTTCATTGGAGCATTTTTTGGTCCTGAAGATGCTGGAAATATACTGTTTCTAATCTATATTTCGGGAGCTGTGTTTGGTTTATGTGCAGCTAAAATATTAAAAATAGTTGTATTTAAAAATGATGATGAACCTTTTGTTATGGAGATGCCTAAATACAGACTTCCATCTGCTAAACTTATTTGGCATACAGTTTCAAACTCTGCATGGATGTACTTAAGGAAAGCAGGTACTTATATCTTAGCTGCATCACTTATTATTTGGGTTGCAAGTAACTACCCAAAAAATGATATCTTTGAAAATGAGATGAACATAAAAATTGAGAAAGCTGTTAGCGAAGAATTTAAAAGTGAACTCAAAAATGAACTTGCATTAACAAATCTAGAAAACTCTTACTTAGGAATTGTTGGTAAATATTCAGAACCATTTTTTGCACCTTTAGGATATGACTGGAAAATGGCAGTTGCTTTAGAGACTGGACTTGCGGCAAAAGAGATTGTTGTAGCAACTCTTGGTATTTTATATGGATTAGGTGATGAAGAAGATGAAAGCAGTGATTCACTAATTGAGAAAATTAAAAATAATATTCCTTTTGCATCTGCTGTATCATTTATAGTATTTTGTATGATTTATCTTCCCTGTTTAGCAGCATCAATGGTTTTTGCAAGAGAAGCAGGAGGGTTTAAATATCTTGGATATCTTTTTGTATTTACAACAACTACCGCATGGATATTTGCATTTATAGCTTATAATATAACGTTATATATTTCATAATTTAACAGTAGGGAAATAACTCCCTACTGGTTTAACACTTTTCACAAATTCCATACATTGTCATTATATGATCTTTTAAAATAAAATTATGTTTTTTAGCAACAAGGAGTTGTTGTTCCTCAATTATATCATCTGTAAACTCAATAATTTCATGACAAGATGTACATATCATATGATCGTGATGTATTGAAATATTGAGTTCATGTCTTTTTACACCATCACCCACATCAAGTGATTTTACAATATTCATTTCCTCAAAGAATTTAACAGTTCTGTACACTGTAGCAATTCCCATTTCAATCTTATATACCGTTTTGGCAATGCTGCAAATTTGTTCTGAACTTAAATGTTCATCAGCAAAATAGAGTATCTTTAATATGTAGTCTTTTTGTATTGAATTTTTGTAACCTGATTTTGCAACTGAATTTTTAAAATTTTTTAAAAACTGTTCAAAATTTATTTCATATTTTTTCATTGAGTAAACCTTATGTTTTGTAAAAATACTAAATTATTCTTATAATTATAATAACGAGTATCATTTTCATCAAAATATTATCCATTTTAAACTTAGCAAAACATTAATGATAATAATTATCGTTTTAACTATATGTTAAGTTTTAATTACTTATAATTCTGATAATCGTTTTCAAAAAGGAAAAAAATGAACAAAATAATTAAAATGTCTGTTGCTGCTTCTTTAGTTGTAACTTCACTGTACGCTGCAAAGCCATTTGCTAATACAAAAACTGAAGTGATCAATAAAAGATTTATAACTGCTGGTGCAATGCTTGCATATACTGAATTTGAATTATCAGGTGAACCAATGGCGGAAGGACTTGGAGTTGATTTAGATACTCTAGATCCAAATGCTATTAATCAACCAACTGAGTTTGATTATACTGCGGGAATTGAAAGTTATGAATACTCTGAAGAAGCAATGTATGCGCTTAATTATCAATCAAAGATGGGACCACATTTAGTAAATGGGTTACTTAATGCTAAAAGAGGGGCAGATATGATGTCTTTGGCAAAAAGATTTATTCACTTTGCAAAAGTCACAGGAAATGATCCTGAAATATTACCTTTAAATATGCATCCAACTGCAACACCTTATGTATCAGGTATGCCAGAATTTGCGGAACAACCAGATACAACATCTGTAAACAATGACGAAGTTGTTGTGTTTAGAAACAATAAAGAAATGACAATAAAAACTTCAGTTCCAGCATATTTAAGAGATTATAAAACGCTTGCTTGGGTTGAAAAGGGTATGGACAAAACTTTTAATCCAGCGGCATTTGGTGCAGCTTTATTAAAAGATACAATGTGGGCACAAGATTTCTTAGGTGGAATGCACACAATCGCTGAAGATGAGGAAGTTGAAGCAACAAGCTCAACAATGGATCATGATGGCAAACACGCTCTTGGAGTTTCAAGTGCAGATGGTGTTAATGGTGCAATTCTAACAGAACTTGCGTGGGAAAGAATTCTTTACATGCAAGAAAAACTTGGATTTGATGGGAAAAAATTAGGAGCAAAATTTACTCCTTCATATGATGCCTCATCTCCTGTTTGGTTTGCAAATAAAGTTGCTGTAACTGAAGGTGTTGCAAATGGAACAAAATCAGTTAAAGCACTTAAAGTGACTGAGGGTCACTCAAGTTTAAGAGATACTTGGCAAGTATTATGGCCAATTTCTGAGTTCTATGCATATTCTGATCAAAGAAAAAACAATGCAAACCAAAACCCTGCATTTTTATCAGTATTTGATGGTGACCCATTCAAAGCAGCACCTGCTAAAAACGTTGATGCAAACAGAGCTAATGATGTAAAAGCGGATGATGCATATTCTGTTGCGGCAAATGTTCAAAACCTAATGTTCGAAAACATCTCAACTATTCATTTTAACAAAAAAGCTGGTACATTAGTTGATACATTTAATGGAAAACAAGGAACAACAGTAAGTGTATACGATGCTGCTTATTCTATTGAAGCATTAAGAATCTTCCAAAGAGCAATTGATGCATTACCTGTAGGTTATGGATCAGCTGATGGTGCAAAATCACTTGAAACAGCTCAAGGTAAAGAAGCATTAATGATTATCCAAAAGCAAGCTGATTTCTTAATCAAAAATGCAAAGAAAGACAATGGATTATATGCGAATGCCCTTTCAATTGAAGGGTTAAGTAATAATAAACAATCATTAGGAACTCAGTTTGCAGTGGTGCGTGGATTAACAGCAGCATACTTAGCTACAAAAGATGAAAAGTACAGAAATGCTGGTAGAGATTTAATGATTGCTATTGAAAAAAATCTTTATAACAAAAATTTAGGTACATATGTTGATGCTTCAAAAACGTATTCTCCGTATACAATTGCTGCAACTAGTGGTGGATTAAGAGATGCAATTAATAATCTTAAAAATGCTGGGACTGAAAAAGAACCTGCATTAGAATTAAGTTTACTAACAGACAGGTTTACAAGATGGTTTCAATTGGTTATCAATGGAAACAGTGTTAATGAAGGTGCTCAATTAGCTGAGTGGTTATTAGATTCGGGTGAATTTCATAAAGCGGGTTCAAAAGCTACAAATAATGATGGAGATAATGTGCCTGCAATTGAAAATGCGGGTGGAAAATATGGTACAGCTATGACTATGGCTGCAACTGTAAAATTATCTAAATAAATTTTATACTAATTCAATCTGTGATTACCACAGATTGAATTAATACTATTAAAAACCAATCCGTTCTTCCAACACAAATCACTAATTTGAGAATAATCTTATTGAAAATAATTTTTTTCTTTACTTATTTAAGTTTTCTTTAAAAAAACAAATTCTTCTAAAAACTTACATTCTTCTTACATTTTAACTCATTATAATTCTGCTGTGTTAATTAAATAGTGATTTAAAGGAGAAACAATGAGTTTTCTAAATAATATAGGAATAAAATCTAAATTGTTATTACTGGTTGCTTTTCCTTTAATAGGTATGATTTATTTATCTTCAACAAAAACGTATGAAGCATATAAAAATGTTGTGAATATGGAAGAAATAGAAGTCATTGCCCAACTGTCTCAAAAAACTTCATCTCTTGTACACGAAACTCAAAAAGAGCGAGGTATGACGGCAGGTTTTCTAGGCAGCAAAGGTTCAAAGTTTAAGGACAATATTGTAAGCCAAAAACAAATAACCAATACAAAAATAAAAGATTTAAAAAACTACATAAAAAATATTGACTTTTCAACTTATCCCAAAAAATTAAAAACAAATATAGATAACGCTTTATTAAAGATAAACGCCTTAGATACGTTAAGAGTAAAAGTAATCAATCAAAATATAAATACCAATGAAGCAATAAATTACTATACCGCTTTAAATGCGAATTTACTGAACAATATTGTATTAATTGCTAAGTTTTCAAATGATTTAACAATTTCTCAAGAATTAACAGCCTACTCAAGTTTTTTATTTTCTAAAGAGCGTGCAGGAATTGAGAGAGCTGTGGGAGCTGGTACACTTTCTCGAGATTCTTTTGGGAAAGGAATGAGAGCAAAATTTAATAATTTGATTGCGGAACAAAACTCTTATATGAACAGTTTCTTACAATACGCAAGTGCTGACATGAAAGACTTCTATACAAAAACATTCAAAGATCCTTCAATCAATGAAATCAAAAGAATGAGAAAAATCATACTTGAAGCCAATGAAATTGGTGGATTTAATATTGATGCCACCCATTGGTTCCAAACCATTAGCCAAAAAATTACTTTACTCAAAGAAGTAGAAGATGAAATTGCCTACAATCTTAGAATCGATGATATTAAACTTTTTGAGAGAATGGAAGTTGCAGCACGACTTAGCAGCTTACTTCATGCTTCTCAACTTGAGATTGCTGCAGCGTCAGGTTACATAAGCAGTAAAGGAAAAAGTTTTAAAGAAGAGTTAACAAAACAGAGATATGGTACGGATTTTCGAATTAAAGAGTTAACAGATTCAATTAATTCTCAAGGAAAAACGCTGTTTGAAAAAGATGTACAAAATTCAATGAAAATTATATTAAATGATTTATCTACTTTAAAAAACTTACGATTACAAGTAGATAATTTACAAGTTAATAATATAGAAGTGAATGAATACTTTACAAAAGTCAATAAAAACTTACTGAACACATTCTCGCTTATTTCAAATACTGCAACAAATATGGAAGAGAATAAAGATTTGACTTCTTTTTATAGTTTTTTAATGGCAAAAGAAAAAGCTGGAATTGAGCGTTCAATTGGATCAAATGCTTTCAGTCGAAATAAATTCACAACAGGTCAAAAAGAAATTTTCGTAAAACTTGTCACTGAACAAGATAACTATATCACCATATTTAAAAGAAGTGCCACCCCAGAAATTCTAGAGTTTTATAATGACACAATCAATGATAAACAGGTCAAAACAAAAGTTATCGGTGAAGTACAACGATTAAGAAACATCGCATTAAATAGCTCTCAAATTGGTGGTTTTGGTATTGATGCATCTTATTGGTTTGACCAAGCTACTCAAAAAATAAACAGATTAAAAATAGTTGATGATTACATATCACAAAAAATATCAGCCGATATCAAAAATATTAAAGAGAGTTTTTCACAAACACTCATGGTGACGTCATTGTTAACAATTATAGCTTTAATTGCCGTTTTATTTATCAGTAGACTTATTTCTCAAAGAATTATCATTGCACTAAAAGATTTTAAAATGGGTCTTGGATATTTTTTCCAATATGCTGTTAGAGAAAAAGATTATCTAAAACCAATGAGTGTTAATGGAAATGATGAGTTTGCTCAAATGACTCAAGAAATGAATGAACAAATTGTTAAAACTGAAAACTTAATAGAACAGGATAAAAAAGTTGTAAAAGAGATTGATGATGTTATAGGAAAAGTATTGAATGGCTTTTTCTGTTATACCGTTAAAGAAAAAGGAGCAACCAGCGAAGTTGAGGCCTTGAGAAACAGTATTAATACCATGTTGGATTCTACAAAAGTTAAACTGGATAACGTCAATACTATTTTAGATAATTTTGCATCCAATAACTTTAGTTTCAATTTGGATGAAAACAGTGTTAAAAATGGAATGAGTGGTGAAATTGGATCGTTGTATACATCAACCATTTTATTAGGAAATAATATTTCACAACTTATGGCAATGATAGAAAATGCGGGAAATGAGCTTGATAGAAGTACTCAGATTTTATCAACTTCGTCTCAAACACTTTCTAAATCATCAAATGAACAAGCCGCCTCTCTTGAAGAAACTGCAGCATCTATTGAAGAAATTACTGCAAATATTCAAAACAATTCACAAAATGTACAACAGATGTCAAATCTATCAGATGAATTGAACAATTCAGCAAACGTAGGAAGCTCATTAGCAAATAAAACTTCTACCGCTATGGATGAAATCAATGATAAAGTTACTGCCATTAGTGAAGCCATACAAATTATTGATCAAATCGCATTTCAAACAAATATATTATCACTAAATGCTGCGGTTGAAGCTGCAACTGCGGGTGAGGCAGGGAAAGGGTTTGCTGTGGTCGCTGCTGAAGTACGGAACCTAGCAGCACGTAGTGCAGAAGCAGCCAATGATATTAAATCACTTGTTGAAGATGCCTCTTTGAAATCTAATGATGGAAAAACAATAGCCACAGAGATGATTACAGGTTATGAGAGTTTAAATCAAAAAGTGATTCAAACCAAACATATGATTGATGATGTATCAAGTGCTACTAAAGAGCAAGAAGAAGGCATGATACAAATCAACGATGCTGTAAATTCTTTGGATAAAGTTACGCAAGAAAATGCTTCAACATCAGCACAAATTGATAACTTATCTTCAGAAGTATCAAGTCTTTCAACACGACTTATCAATATCACATCAACAGCACAACTCCATGAAAATGTGCATAAACAAGTGTGTGATATTGAACTGACACAAACCATAGCAAAATATAAAAATGACCACATTAATTTTAAAGATGATAACTTTACAAAACTGGATTCTCTAAAAGATTGGAAAGTAGAGGATTGTAATTCATGTGGTTTAGGTACATGGATTAAACAATGTGAATCAGACAATGCTGCGTTTACAGCAACGTCACAATGGCAAAATTTAATTGATATACATACCAATTTACATGATGATGTGCAAGAATATATAACAAAAAATGCAAAAAAAGAATCCAATGATATTTTACAAACAAGTGCAAATATTATTGAAGACCATACATTAAAATTGTTTAAAAGTTTAGATAGCATTTTGTTGGAAAATTACGAATTCAAAAATAACAATTAGAAGTATTCCAAATTTATTATCAATCTTAATAAGATTGATAATAATTATTAATTTAAGCAAATTTTCATACATTTTTATCTATAATGATAACGATTATTACATTTAATAAGGTTATAGATGAATACAAAGTTTATCGAATATTCGATTTTAGTTATGTTTATTACAGGTATTTTACAATGGGACATCCTAACAATACCTTGGTTTGTTTTTTCAATTATTCAATCAATTCATATTATCAGTTCACTTATTGTGACTGTACTTCTTATAATTCCGTTTGTAAATATACACACTTATAAATACCGAAAAAATATTGTTGCAAAAAAGAGAAACAGTACAAACGGTATGTTTTTGGGTATAGCTTTGTTCTTAATTACCATGAGTGGATTTTATCTATTTTTTATAGGTAACAGAGGTGGCGATGAAGTAGGTATTTATTCATACAACATTCACCTTTATGGCTCATTTGCTCTTCTATTATTCTTATGGTATCACAGTGCTTATTCCAATAAAAATATCAGAAGAAAAGAAAAAGCAAAACAGATACGTCAAAAAATGAAATATGCTGTTGCAATTACAACTATTGCTGTTTTCTCTTACCCTACACTCTCCTATTCAAAAACAAACAGTTCTGCTTTGTATTTAACAAAAAATCAAAAATATATTTACAGTGCAAACCTGGATGGAGGAAGTGTTACTAAAACAGATGCAATAACAGGACAAAAAATTGACGAAATCGTTTTAGGTAAAGATATCAGAAGAATTGCATTTAAAGGTGATGAATCCATTTACGCAGTTACTGATTACATGAAAAATGCTGTTTATATTATAAAAACAAATGGCAATAAAGTCATAAAAAAAATTAAAACAAAAAACAGACCCCATGCCATAATATACGATGAAAAAAACAAATACTTTTTTGTTACTGTTTTTGAAGACAATGAAATATTAGTCATTGATGATCAAAACTTTGAAATCAAACACACAATAAAAACACTTAAAACACCCAGAGGAATGGCTTTAACTGATGATGGCAGACTTTTAGTGACTCATGCAATGATTGGTGTTGTTTCAATCTATGACAGCAGAAGTTTGGCACGATTAAAAACAATTACACTTCATTCAACTCAAAACAGAGATAATTTTATTTCGCAAGGTAATCCACGGCTTTTAGATGATATTGAAATCTCACCCAATGGAAAAGAGGCTTGGTTGCCTCACGTACTTTGGAATTTTGATCATCCTTTTCAATTTCAGTCCACTATTTTTCCAACAGTGTCTATTATTTCTCTAAAGAAAGGACAGGAAGAAGAACTTGCCAACAAAAGAAAACATCTGTTTAAAGCTATGAATATCTTAAATAATGCAAATCGTACAATGATTGTATCAAATCCATGGGACTTGGCATTTACTAAAGATGGAGCAAAAGCCTTTGTAACGCTTGCAGGAAGCGAAGATATTATGGTATTTAATATTGGACGAAGTGCTGGATTTGCAAAAAAGAAAAGGCATAGAAAAAGAGGTAAAAGAAGTGGTAAAGGGGCAAAAGCAACTCAAATTTTAAGAGCATACCCCAACAATACGAACCCTCAAGCTATTCTAACGCATCCAACAAACAACAACATCTATGTACAAAATGCAGCAAGTCTTGATATGACACTTCTTGATAGCGGTGGGTCACATCCATTTGCTCGAGTTACTCTAAAAAAAGAAAAGTTTGTTCAACTGGTACAAAATGATCCCTTATCTAAAGAATTACGAGAAGGGAAAACAGCTTTTAATAATGCGAACAGTAATACCCATAAAGACTCTCCAATGAGTGGTGATTTTTGGATGAGTTGTAACAGTTGTCATTTTGAGGGTTTTAACTTCACAAACGGTTTTTTATTTGAAAATACAAAATTAGATAAATCTTTGAAAGCAAGCATTGGTCATGATAATTTAAATGGTTTTATATCAAAAGATTTTATTGGTGATTATATTAGAATTATTCAGTTCACTCAAGGTGGTATGGGTGGAGATGAAAATGCCAATTTGGATATCGTTGATTCAAGTAAACCTCCCAAACCAATAAAAAACAGACTTGATAATTTACACACCTATATCACTTCCAAAGATAATTTGCGATATTTATCAAATTGGATAAAACTTGAAGATGATGTAGAGAAATATCACGTTCAAGATTGGACCAATTCAGCCAAATGTAAATCCTGTCACAATGAGATATTTAACCAATGGGCTGATTCAAATCATAAAAACCTTGTAGGAACAAATCCTTATTATATGGTTTTAGAAGATTTAGCAGCTTCGGCTGAAGGAGAAGAGTTTAGACAATGGTGTATGGGGTGTCATAATCCAAGTGCCATTACCACAGGATTACTTAATAAAACAACACCAACAGGACATCAACTTTTTGAAAGTGGTGCTAAAACATTGGTTGCAGAGTTAGAAAAACATGGCAATGATAAACTTGAAGAAGGTGTTTCGTGTGTGGCTTGTCACAGAATCACAAAAATTGAAGATGCAGGAGGAAATGCTGCCTATACACTCAACTTGACCCAGCGGAAAAAATATACCTTTGAAGATACTAACAATAAAGCCGCACAATGGTTAAGTGAGAAATTCATCAACTCAAACCCCAAAGAACATATCAAAAGTTATATGAAACCTGTTTATAAGCAGAGTGTTTATTGTGCCTCTTGTCATGATGAATTCACTCCAGGAAATGGGTCTAAAGTAGTATCCACATATAAAGAATGGCAAAAATCAAAATACAATAATGTCGAGGATAAATCACAACATAAAACGTGTATCGATTGTCATATGACCAATTTGGAAAATGATAAGCTCTCCCCACTACGAGGTATTTCAACTGATGGGGGAAAAATAAAAGACGATGTTAAAGTTCACTACTTTGCAGGTGCCAATCACTTTTTATCTGGACTTAAAAGTAAAAAACATGAAGACCAAACATTACAACTGTTAAGAACTTCAGCAAAACTGGATGTCAATATTAAAAGAGATGGAACCATAGATGTGGGTGTTAAAAACGTGGGTGCAGGACATCATTTGCCAACGGGTGTTGCAGATTTTAGAGAATTATGGCTTGATATTACTATAAAAGATAGAAATGGAAAAATTGTCTTTGAAAGTGGAAAATTAAAAGATGATGGTGACTTAGATACTGATGCCAGACCTTTTATGAAGGTTTTTGGCACTAAAGAGGGGAAACCTGCAGGACTTGCCTTTTGGAAGTATGAAAAACTCTTAAGTGATACAAGAATTCCTGCTGGTGTTAGAAGAGTTGAATCATACAAAATAAGTAATATTAAAGAGTTAAAATATCCATTGACCGCAATTATAAAATTAAACTTTAGAGTCTATCCACAGTGGGTAACAACGGCTGTTCAAAAAAGTTATCCAAACCTACCCAATCCTCCAGTGGTTGAATTAGAAAAAATTATTCAAGAATTTAAATAAGAGAGACATTTGATTAGAAAATATTTTCTAATCAAATGATGAAGTTTTATAAGTTATTAATTTTAATATATGATTCGTTAAGTTTGTTATATAACGTATCAAAGTCAACATTTTCCATGGTATCGAGTATTTCTACCATAACAACATTGTCTTCTTGTTTTGCCCAATTTTTAATATACGTTCCTTCTTTATATCCATTATCTTGTCTAAATTGATTTAGACAATTTTTACCAATATAAAGTTTTTGTAACCAATTAAATGATAATCCTGAAATTTTACAACATCTAAAAAATTGATCAATAAATCGTTCAATTCCACTAAATGATGGCATATTTCCAGTTTCAATTGCTAAAGCAATGTATGATAGTTTTTCAGATTCTTTTATCATGATTTGAACATCAACTTCTTCAACTGCTTCATAAATACAATGCGTATTTACTAAAGATACTGCTTTTGGTACATTTGTTTCTTGTAAAATATAACTCATTAAAAAATGCCAAATATCAACAAGCTCTACATGAATATTATTCATATCAGGTTCAGCTGCAATATTTTTCCAATGTTTCCACGGTGCTGAATCTATTAATTCTGCAACTTCCATATGAATACATCTTAACCAGTTGATTTCTTTGTTGTATTTGTTAATTCCAAGTTCCCAATTTTTACCATTTGTTGAGTCATTTAACTCTTTTTGTAATAAAAACATATCTTCGAGTTTGTGAGGAAAACTTGATGCCTCTTCAAGTAAAGAAGCCAGTGGTAGACACTCTTCAATAACGTTATCAAGAGTAGTATTAGGCAAGTCTTTTTCACCTTTTAATAAGTGAATTATTAATGAAACAGTATAAGGAATTTCATCTTTTGATTCCCATTCTAAAATGTCTTCTGATTTAGCCCCTATATATTTAGCAAAATCTTCAATGGCTAAAAAACCCAAACTCTTCGTTACTGTTTTAAAATCTTCATATAGCAAACTCATCTCCTAATATTGTTCAAAAAATTATAGAATTTTACACAAATAATGCTTTGAGGCACCTCTATTGTATTCAGTATGTTATAAAGGCAACTCTATTTTAAATACTGCACCTACGTTAGAATTGGATGCACTTATTTTTCCGCCGCAATGTTGTTCAATAATGGTTTTACTCATATATAAACCTAAGCCCGTACCATTTTTATTTGTTTTTGTTGAAAAATAGGGTTCGAAAATTTTCTCAATAGCATTTTGGGGTATTCCTCCAGCATTATCTTCCATTTCTAGAACCGCTGTTGTTTCATTCACATAAAACGTAATATTCATTATTCTATTTTCAACACTGTTTTCCATCATAGCATCTCTGGCATTTTTTAAGATATTAATGATAACTTGTTTTAATTCATTGACATGAATATCAATAATACTGTCTTCTTTTGCATCAATATTTACTTTAATTGAATCTATTTCTAACATATAAGATAAAAAATCCACTACTTCATCAACAACTTTACTTATTTTTATTTTTGTTTTTTTCTTATTGGGTTTAAAAAAATCTCTAAAATCATCAATTGTTTTTGACATGTAATTGAGTTGAACATTAACATCAACTAAAACCTTTTCAACAAGTTCATCGGTTATTTCACCTTCTATCATTTTTGTTAATGGAATTTTTTGAACTAAAATTGAAACTGCTTGTAAAGGTTGTCTCCATTGATGAGCAATCATACTTATCATTTCACCCATGGCTGAAGATTTTGATTGTTGTACTAACACTGCTTGTTGTTCTTGAAGTAATTTTCTTGGTGTTATATCTTGTCGTAAGGAATCATAACCAATAATATTTTGATCATTATCAAATATAGGTTCAATTTTGATATCAGACCAGAAAAAATCACCATTTTTCTTTAAATCTTTTATTTCACCGTGCCAAGTTTTTCCAGACTCTATTGTTTCACATAATACTTTATATATAAATGAGTCCATATTAGGATGTCTTAACAAATTTTGGGATTGTCCAATTAACTCTTTTTTCTCATATCCACTGACTTTACAAAAAGCATTTGTCACATGAGTAAAGATACCTTTATTATCTGTACTTGACATGATTATGTTTTCATTAATAATATTAAAAAAATGATTTAACCTGTTTTCTATATAGGTTTCATCCAATACAAACCTTTTTAATAAATCAGAAAAATTTGATTCAAAAATATCATTAATCTCTTTTTGGATTTCAATAATACCATCATTGTTTTCAAAATGATTAATCAAGTTGTTTTTAAAACATTTAAAAATAGTAAAAAGCTCATAGGTATTAATGCATTTTGTTTTAAAATAAGCTAATAATATATCAATATTTCTATAATTTTTATCTTCATCCTTTATAACTTGAACGTAAAATTCAACCATTAAGGGCGCATATTTTTCAATAAACTTATTTATGTTCACATCATACTGATAAAAAAGATCTTCAACTTCTTTATTAATAACCCAATTATTAATAATTACATTTTTATTATTTACTATACTATCAACATATTTACGAAGAATCATAATTATTACCTATATTTATTATTTTTGTTCAAATAACTTACACTGTTCACCACTACTATTTTTTACTACCACTGAAGGAATCATTTTTGACTTAAATCCATATTGCCTACAACCATGAGGTCTTTTAGGCTCCCATGTAACATAATAATATTTACATCTTTGACATACTACTCTTTTTTCCATACGCAATTATAACCAATTATTTATAAAAATAATTATAATATTTGGAGTCACTAAAAAATAACATTTTAAATTAGTTTTTTGTGATTTATTAATCATCATTTAATTATCTTTCATATACTATTGTGCATATTATAAAAACAAAAGGATACTTATGTTTGGATTCTCTTCAAAACAAGATTATGACAGAATGAATAGTTACTTTAAAGAATTTGTGAACTACATGCAATTAAAACAAAATCAACTGAATTTGGCAGAACCTGTTGGAAACTCTTCAGGTGATGTTATTTTAAGAGAGTGGGATACCTATGCTTTAAAGATGCAAGAAAGAGTGCAAGAAGACATGAAAGTTGCGGGTGAAATTGTTTTAACTTTAGATAAAATCGAGCAAGGAATTTTTTCTTATACAGTTAAATCAACTTCTAGAAATCCAATGATTAAAACACTTGCAAATACAATTAATAAAGCCATTGATTCAATGAATGTAAATATGAATGAATTAAAAGATACGTTAAATTCTTATACCAATAATGATTTCAGACATAAAATAGACATTAATCCCAGAACAAAAGGCGAAATGTTAGAAATCATGAATTGCGTTAATTCTTTAGGTGAATCATTAAGTAATAATGCTAAAACATCACTTCAAAATGGTGAAGTATTAGAAAAAAATTCAACTACGATGAATTCAAGTGTTAAAAACCTTGCAAATAAAGCCAATGAACAAGCTGCCTCTTTAGAAGAAACTGCAGCTGCTGTTGAAGAGATCACTTCAACGACAAGAAGCAATGCAGATAACTCTAAAAAAATGGCAGAACTTGGGGAAATTGTTAAAAATTCAGTTGGCACTGGACAAAACTTAGCAACACAAACTGCAAATTCTATGGATGAAATTAACAACGAAGTTACATCAATTAATGATGCCATTACTGTTATTGACCAAATTGCTTTTCAAACAAATATTTTATCACTGAATGCTGCAGTTGAAGCTGCAACTGCTGGTGAAGCTGGAAAAGGGTTTGCTGTTGTTGCACAAGAAGTACGAAACTTGGCATCCAGGTCTGCTGAAGCTGCCAAAGAGATTAAAGACTTAGTTCAAAATGCCACACAAAAAGCAAATAATGGTAAAAAAATATCAGATGAGATGATCAAAGGATATGATGAATTAAATACACATATCACTCAAACATTACATATTATTGAAGATGTAAGTACCTCTTCAAGAGAACAAATTACAGGAATAGAACAAATCAATGACACAGTAACTTTATTAGATAGAGTAACACAAGAAAATGCCAGTGAGGCAAGTAGTGTTGCCACTTTAGCCAATGAGACGTTAGAAATAGCGCATGAACTGGTAAATGAAGCCAAAACAAAACAATTTAATTAAGGATATATAATGAGCAAAGAAACTGTATTAGATGAATATGCATTTTTAGTAAGCGAAACAGATGAAAAAGGAATTATTAACTTTGCAAATAATGACTTTTGTGAAATTGCTGGATATACTTTAGACGAACTCGTAGGTCAACCTCACAATATGGTTCGACATCCAGATATGCCAAAAGCCGCATTTAAATCATTGTGGGAAACTGTAAAAAGTGGTAAAATTTGGACAGGTTTTGTAAAAAATGCCACTAAATCTGGGGGATATTACTGGGTATTTGCAACAGTATACCCTTTTGAAAACTCTGATGGTAAAAAAGGTTATTTATCGTGTAGAAGAAAACCTTCAAGAGAAGAGATTGAAAAAGCTGAAAAACTGTACAAAGAATGGAAAACTAAAGAGTAGGACTTAAGTTAAAGTATTACGCTTTAACTTTACTCTCAATAGCTTTTGCTAATGAGAGTATGTCCACATTTTCTAAACTCACTCCCGTAGGAACACCTTGCGCTATTTTATTAAAATTAATCGCATAATCTTGTAATTTATCTTCAATAAAAAGTATAAAAGCATCATTGGCTAAAGAAGGTGTTATTGCAAATAAAATCTCTTTTGTTTTGTGTTCACTGATAAATTGGAACAATCGTTCTAACATCTCTTGTTCAAGTTCACTTATTACAAAATACTTACCCGTAAATTGTTTTGATTCTTCAATGGTAAATATATCTTTTGCACTTTGAACAATACATAAAATAGT
>Ga0105351_1000579_pt1 | contig 17229 bp, 14 predicted proteins | sample EN4Hudsemesocosm_FD_83662 | JGI IMG/M metagenome (GOLD analysis project Ga0105351, IMG submission 83662) | Methane-oxidizing microbial communities from mesocosms in the Hudson Canyon - EN4B Hudson Canyon | ecosystem: Environmental > Aquatic > Marine > Cold seeps | place: Hudson Canyon... | reverse complement strand
ATAGTCACTTTTAACATCCATTCCAATCATGGCATTAAATAATGCAATTTTTTCTGAATTTAGAAGCATATCCATACTAACATCAGCTTCAATTATCTCTTTATTTTCAAGGAACTTAGCTCTTGCTGTTCCTTTTAAGAGTGGCTTTGTAGATGTTAACCAAGATGTACCATCAAAAATTGCTATGTTTGCAATTGAAGTATCTGTGACAATATTATTTTTTATAATGATGATTTCATCTGCATTTTCTCTTGTTTCATATAAGGCATTAATAGTATCTCTATTTATACTTTTTTTATCATAAATTATTGCATTGTCGTGAATAATTTTGAAAGTTTTTATCTCTTTTTTTTTGTATTCACTAAAACATACATCATAAATACCTTCCTCATTATAAATCACTTTACACTTTAAAAGTTTATTATTTGGAGGATAGATATACTCATTTAAATTAAAATTTAAGAAAACTGTATTGGCCATTCTTTTATGATGATAATCCAGATTAAATACCTCGTAATCATCGCATTTTATTGTTTCAAAATAATTTTGCATCACAAATCCTTTTATGCAGGAACATATATTTTATCAAGTAACTCTTGATACTCAGATTTCACATTAGAATCACAAGTAATTCCTCCGCCACTTTTGTAAATAAGTTCACCTTTGTCATTTTTTTCAATAAATCTTATCATGACAGCACTGTCGAGTGATTTTCCGTCATACACTCCAAAAATTCCCGTATAATACCCTCTGTCATATTTTTCTACTTCATTTAAAATTTCTACTGTTTTTTTCTTTGGAGTTCCTGTTATTGAACCAGCTGGCAATAAAGAAGTAATAATGTCACCTATTTTTTCATTCCAATTCTTTTCAAGTTGTCCTGAAATTTTTGAGCTTATTTGCAAAAGTTGTTTATTTCCTGCATTTATTTTTTCAATGTACCTAAATTTTTCAACACGTACTTTTGAAGAAACAATGCCCAAATCATTTCTGAGTAAATCAACCACCATTGTATGCTCAGCCATCTCTTTTGTATCACCCAAAATTCGAGCTTGCGCATTGGGTATACTGGCATCAATAGTTCCTTTCATAGGGTAAGTATAAATTTTATCTTTTTTTATCTCAATAAATCTTTCAGGTGAGAAACAGACAAAATCATCATAGAATTTTAATTTAAATTTAGCTTTTGCCTTTGAATAAATTTCATCCAAACTTAATGAAGTAGAAATTTTTGTGGGAGTAGTTAAGTTTAGAAGATAACTATTTCCCTCTTTAATATTTTCTTGCAATACCTCGAATTTTTTTTCATATTCTTCAAATCTAATCGAATGTTTTTCCAACTCAATATTTTCATCTATTTTACTGGATATTTTTTCATGTATTTCAAATTGAATATTTTTGTCTAATTCTTTGAGAGGTTTTACCGTGTAGTTCTTTAAATCATAAGAGATTAGAAAAAAAAATGGCTCGTTCTTAGAGCCATATTTATTTAAAAGGTTTTTTAATTCCAAAACTGCATCAACTTTTATTTAATAAGTTTTTTTAGAATTGCCATTCTAACCGCAACACCATTTGTTACTTGTTCCAGTATTTTGTTTCTATCATCATCTAACATTTCATCGCTGATATCTACATTTCTATTTACAGGGCCTGGATGTAAAAGTAAAATATCTCTATCTCCAAAGATTTCACTTGTAATACAATAATCTTTTGCATACTCTTGTAATGAAGCATAATACACTTGAGAATGCCGCTCTAATTGTGTTCTTAAACTCATTACAACATCAACTTCATCAATAATTTCACTCAAACTATCTACTTGTCTAAACTCATCGTGTTCAAATTTAAAATGTTCAGGTGCCACAATAATTGGTTCAATACCAAATCTTGGTAAAAGCTTTACGTTACTTGCGGCTACTCTAGATGTTTTTACATCTCCTACAATTGCAATCTTTTTACCTTGTGTATCCCCATCAAAATGCTCAATAATTGTAAATAAGTCTAAAAGTGCTTGCGTTGGATGTGCATTCATTCCATCCCCTGCATTTAGAATTGGACAGTCAACTTTGTCTGCTAAACTAGCTGGCAAACCACACTCACTATGTCTTATAATAATAGCATCTGGTTTCATTGCATTAAGATTAGCAACCGTATCAAAAATAGTTTCACCTTTACTTCTTGAGCTTGTACCCACATCTAAAGAAACTACTTGTGCACCTAATCTTTTTGCTGCTATTTCAAAACTACTTCTTGTTCTGGTTGAATTTTCAAAAAAAAGTGTAACCACTACTTTCCCACTTAAGTATGAGTTTGACTGCAAATCATTAAACAATCTTGTGTCGGTATAAAGTGCCTCTATTTCGTCATTGCTAAAGTCAGAAGTTGTAATTAAATGTTTCATTATTTACCTTTAATTTTTGGTTTTAATAATATCCAAAAGGTTATTAAAAAAAAATCAAAATTAAACAAATTTTGTGTTAATTTTTTTATTATTTTTACGTAAATTGTTTTTATTTTACAAATACTTATATTATATTTTTAAATTTAAATTCTTAAATTTCTTTAATAAAATACTCAAATGTGACATTTAAATCACATTGTTTCGATATAATTAGTCATGACGTTTATTTTTTTATAAAGGTAGTTTATGCAGAGTAATTTTTCTTTATTATACGCAGAAGATGACCAAACCGTAAGAGATGGTTATTTACTTTATTTTAGCAGATTTTTTAGCAATGTTTATGGAGCTAAAAATGGAAAAGAAGCATGGGACATATATAAATTAGAGCGCCCAAATGTAATTATTTTGGATATCAATATGCCCGAAATATCGGGACTTGAAGTTGCTCATATGATACGAGAGATTGATGAAAATTGCAAGATTATAATGTTAACAGCTTATTCTGACTTGGAAAAGTTATTAGAAGCTATCAAACTTAACTTATCAGAATATATAATTAAACCAGCAAAAAAACTTGAATTAGAAAGACTCCTTTTAACTACAATAGATGAGTTACAAGGCAAAACATCTAATGTAGTAAAACTCAAATATGGTTTTTTATGGGATATTAATTCAAATAAGTTATTCAAAAGAAATAAAGAGATTAACCTTACAAAAAAAGAAATTAGTCTTTTTAATTTATTAAGTTCAAACTTAAATATTAATTTTTCCAATGAAGAAATCATGAATTATCTGTACGATTTTTCACCTTCGGATGAAGGATTTGATACAAGCAAATATAGGACACTTTTATATCGATTAAAAAGTAAACTTGGATATGAAGTAATTGAGTCTGTATATGGTATTGGCTATAAACTAAAACTTGCAAAGTAAAGTTAACAATGAGCAAAATCAAAAACTTATTAAAAAAGTACTCCTGCTTCAAATTTGATGAAAGTAGGGAACTTTTGGTTCTTCAGTCAAATTCCAATGGATATTTGATTATTAAACAAATAGTTGAAATTTCTGAAATACTTCACAATATGAATATTGATCATGTTGTGTATGAAAATAATGACATTCAACTCTACTTAAATCTTGACTAAATATAAAACTCACATATTTTTATTCGTAAAATTCTTGGCGATTTTTAGAGATTTTTAGCTATAATAATTAAAAATTAAATACAAATTAATATAGAGAAAATTTCAAGGAACACTATAATGTCAAACACATCAGATACTTTAGAAAAACTAGACAAACAATACGTACTAAACACTTATGCAAGAAACTATGTAAATTTCAAAACAGGGTCAAACGCAACTTTAACTGATGAAAATAAAAAAGATTATATTGACTTTACAAGTGGGATTGGAGTAGTTTCAGTTGGACATGGGAATAAAAAAGTTGCAGATGCTGTTTACAAACAAATGTGTAATATAACACATACTTCAAATTTATATGCAATTGAACCACAGGCGAAATTAGCTCAAAAAATACAAGAGTTAAGTGGTTATGATATAGCTACATTTTTTTCAAATAGTGGTGCTGAAGCCAATGAGGGTGCAATTAAAATAGCTCGAAAATATGGTGAAACTAAATTTGACAATAAAAAATATAAAGTGATAACGCTGGCTCATTCCTTTCATGGAAGAACCATTACTACTGTAAAAGCAACAGGTCAAAAGAAAATGCATACACCAAACTTTTCTCCTTATCCTGATGGTTTTTCATACAACAAACATATTGAAGATATTTATAATTCAATTGATGAAGAAACGGTTGCAGTTATGCTTGAACTTGTTCAAGGTGAAGGTGGAGTTCAACCCTTTGAAAAAAGTGAAATTCAAAAACTTGCAAAATTTTTAAAAGAAAAAGAAGTTTTACTTATTATTGATGAAGTTCAAACTGGAATTTACAGAACAGGGGAGTTTCTTGCAAGTAATTTGTATGAAATAGAACCTGACATAATAACATTGGCAAAAGGCTTAGGTGGAGGAGTGCCAATTGGGGCAGTTCTTACTAAACATAAAGATATCTTCTCACCAGGAGATCATGGTTCTACTTTTGGAGGAAACTATTTAAGTACAACAGCCTCTCTTGAAGTATTAAATATTTTGGAACAAAACCAAAAAGATGGAACATTAAAGGATATAACTACTTATTTTGAAACAAAATTAAATAGTTTATACAATAAATTCCAAAACCTGTTTTACCGAGAAGTTGGACTAGGGCTTATGAGAGGGCTTAGAGTAAATGATGAAGAAACGTTAAATGCAATTATTAATAATGCCTTTGACGAAGGTGTATTGGTTCTTAAAGCAGGGAAAATTACTTTACGATTATTACCACCTTTAACTATTTCAAAAGAAGAAATAGATGAAGGTTTTAAAAGGTTAGAAAATGCAATTTCCAAAATTTAAAGCTCTTGTCTTTTTAATAATATCAGCACTTGCCGTTCCGTTTGTAAATGCAGAAGAATCTATAGAGAATGTTTTATCTACTAATCGTATGGAGATTTTTGATTTAAGCAGAAAAAAAGCAGATCAAGACAGCTCAATTTTAGAGAAAGACTGGATAAATCAAGTTATTTATAAATTGACTAAAGAGTATGGAGAAGAGTATGATACCTTAAAGTCTACGGTTTCTATTTCTCAGCCTATTTTTAAAAGTGGTGGAATTTATAAAGCCATAAAATATGCTAAAGCATCAAAAAAATATGCACATTTAGATATTGCTTTACAAAAAAAGGCAATGATTAAAGACGCAGTTGCCCTTTTATTTCAAATAAAAAAACAAGATATCACAATTAATAAACAGAACCTTCTAATTAAAAATTCTGTTATTGATGTTGAACGAAAAAAAGAACAAGTATTAAATGGGCTCATTGATACATCTTTTTTAGATAATGCAATTTTAGATGCAAATACTAAAAAAAATGTACTATTGGATTTAAATTTTGAAAAACTTAAACTCATTAATAAATTTAGTAATTTATCAAGTGCCTCATACCAAAATGTTGGATTACCTGAATTATCAATAATTGACAAAAGTAACTTTTTAAGAAAAAATTTAAATGTATTAAAAATAACTGCGGACATAGAAAAAAAATACCAGTTTAAAGGAATGAGTATTTCAAAATACTTACCAACTTTAAATGTAACGTATGACTACTTTAACCATCATGATGATGGCAGAAAAAGTTCAAGCAGTACTGATAATGGTTCAACATATGGGTTTAATATTACAATACCTCTAGACACTAGAGTTTTTAATGATATAGAGAGCTCTAAACTTGATTATTTAAAAGCAAAAGTCGAACTTCAAAATATTATACTTGAAGAGCAGAATTTCTTAAAACTAAAAATGACAAAATTAAAAATGTATGATGCAAAAATCAATATTGCTAAAGATGATTTTAATCTTTATACTTCACTATTAGAAGATATTTCAATCTCATTTGAAGCAGGACTTACAGAAAAAGCAAATGTAGACATCATGAAAAATTCTAAAAAAATAAAATCATTAGATATTAAGATATTTGGAATTGATAAACAAATTGAGCTCTTAGATATATACTCAAGAATTAACTAAAACCTACATATTTAATCAATATGTAGGTTCTCTCAACCTATTAGATATTGAAGTTTTTCTTCTTATCTTTTAAATTTAAATAATAACTGATCTCTTCTTCATTTAATATTTTAATTGTATTTGTGGAACCAGGAACTCCAATTGGATACCCAATAGTTGTGATGTATGGGCCTTTAGTATCCAGAATACCTCTATCCTTTAACGACTTTAACATTTTTTGAATCATTTTAGATGCTTGTGCTTCTTTTATAGTATCAATAGGAGTCACTCCCCAAGCAGCAGTTAAAGATGTTAACGTTTTCTTTTTATGTGCAAATGCTAAAATAGGCACCTTGGGTCTAAACCTTGACATTTTAATAGCACTTTGACCAGAACTTGTAAGTGCTAAAATACCAGCAGAGTCTAAACTGTCAGCAAGTTTTGTAACAGAAGATTGAATCACATCAAAATCATCTGTATATTGAAACTTTTCTTGTTTTTGAAAATCATAAATATATTCAGTTTGTACTATAATATTACTCATTGTATCAACGACATTAATAGGATCATCTCCAATAGCACTCTCTTCACTTAACATTACAACATCAGTTCCATCTAAAACTGCATTGGCCACATCCGAGATTTCTGCCCTAGTTGCACGTTCACTTTTTGTCATACTTAATAACATTTGAGTTGCAGTAATAACTGGAATGGAAGCTTCATTTGCTTTTGAGATTAACATTTTTTGGATTGTTGGAACTTCATAATAAGGTACTTCAATACCCAAATCACCTCGAGCTACCATCAATACATCACTAGCTTCAATAATTTCATCAATATTTTCGACAGCATCAAATTTCTCAATTTTTGCAATTAATTTTCCCTTATATCCATTTAGAAGTTGTCTTGCTGTAAGCATATCTTTTTTATTTTGAACAAAAGAAATGGCAAAAAAATCAACTTTATTTTCAACTCCCCAAGCAATATCTCGCTTATCTTTAGCTGTTATTACTTCAATATCAATGGTTGTATTTGGAAAATTTACACCTTTTTTAGAACTTAAGATTCCCTCATTTTCAATTCGTGCAATTAATTCATCTTCTGTTTGAATAACTTTTGCTCGTATGGTTCCATCATACAAATATATGTATTCCCCTACTTTTACTTTCTCTAAAATTTTGGGATAGTTCAAGGAGACTACATATTGAGAATCACTTTGTTTATATCCAATAATTTCATCTTTTAGAAAAGTTATTTCATCTTCACGTCGGAGGTAAAATGGCTCCTTCAAATCTCCTATTCTAACCTTTGGGCCTGAAATGTCTTGAAGAATTCCAACTATTGTATCTAGATTTTTCATTGCTGTTTTTATATTATTTAATGTTTGTAAATGATATTCATGCGTTCCATGTGAAAAATTAAGTCTGAATAGATTAGCACCTGCTTTTATCAACCCTTCAATAACCTCTACTGTATCACTTGAGGGCCCCAATGTTGCTAAAATTTTTGTTTTTTTATTCATATTAATCCTTTTATATTATATTAAATTAAAATTATCACTTATTATAACAGATATTTACTACATAATGATTACAATAAAATGATATTTAATTCTTTATCTTACTTAAAAAAAATCTACTTGAAAATTTATTCAAAGCTCTTTTTTATCGTGCATTTTTCGAATTTTATTCAATAACAAGCAGTAAATTATCTCTTATTTAAAGGCCTAGAATAATATGATGAAAAATCTTGATTAATATCATTGAAAACAATTACTGCTTTGTTTATACTTCTGCCTTTACAAGTACTAGAAATAATCTAATACTTTCACAGGAGTAGAACAAATATGCAAACATCTCAATATGAAATTGAACAGTATCCACAAGGCCATCCAGTTAGAGTTTACTTAGAAGAAAATGTTTTTACAAGAGAAATATTTCAACAACTATTAAATTTAGATATTCAAGTGGATTTTCAAATTTATTTTAATTTATTCAATCAACTATGTGAAATTGAAAAACACTTTGCTAGAAAAGAAAATCAACTTTTTCCTTATTTAGAAAAATATGGTTGGACTAGTCCTAGTCAGAACATGTGGGCTTTTCATGATCAAATCAGAGGAGAGATTAAGGCAATACGATTAAATATTGAAGCTAAAGAATTAGAAAATATTAGAAATGAAATTTTTAATTTATCAAAAAGCTTGGATCACCTAATGCAAGTAGAAGAACACAGACTACTTCCAAATGCCATGAACATGTTAAGTGAAGATGACTGGAAAGAGTTTTATGAAGGTGATAAAGAAATAGGTTGGATGTTTTCAACAGCCCCTGTTGCTTATCCTGAACAAGCAGAAGAAGAGTATATTCATCCAAGCCAAGATAAGAAAAAAAGAGAACTTCCATTTTCACTAGATGATAAAACTCATTATGATGAGGGATATTTATCGCCAGAGCAAGTAAACTCAATTTTTAGAATTTTACCTATTGATCTTACATATGTAGATGAAAATGATCGTGTAGTATTTTATAACAGAGGTGATGACAGAGTTTTTCCAAGAAGTGCAGGAATAATTGGGCGTGAAGTCAAATTTTGTCACCCTCCTAAAAGTGTAGACCAAGTATTAAAAATTCTTGAGGAATTTAAAGCAGGCCGCCAAGATACTGCTGAATTTTGGATACAGTTTAAGGGGCAATTTGTACATATTAGATATTTTGCAGTAAGAGATGAAAACAAAGTTTACAAAGGTGTAATTGAGATGTCACAAGACGTAACAGATATAAAAAAACTAGAAGGAGATAAAAGACTTCTAGATTGGGCGTAATTTAAAATAATTTAAAGATACTTTAGCTATTATACTGATAATCATTATTATTTATAAATCAATTGGTTAAAGTATCTATTTTCTTCTCACAAACAAATAAAAACGGACTGCTTTCTATCCAAATACAATGGTTGTAACTATATTGTAATAAATAAATAAGATAATTTTCAATCTAAAAATGGAGAAACAAATGAGTCTAGAATACTATAAATTAAATATCAGTAAAAATATACAACAAATCAATAAAAACATAATTGACATAGAAAATAAGGTGATTAAGTTAAAACAACTTCAATCTGGTTTCATAAAAATTGACAAAAATTAATTAAACATGTAAAATTCCAAAATCAAATTGGAAAGCTTACATATATGAATAAACAAATTAACTTTAGTACCTACTTTAACAACTGGCTATATGGCGTTGACGGCTATTATACAAAATACAATGCAATAGGAAAAGAAGGAGACTTTTATACGTCTGTTAGTACTTCTTCTTTTTTTGGTGGAACTATTGGAAAACGAATAGTTGATATAATTGAAAAAGGGTTTTTATCCAAAAATAGTACCATTTTAGAAATTGGTGCACATCATGGGTATTTATTAGCAGATATCATTCAGTTTATCTATACTTTAAAACCAAGCCTACTGAAAACGCTTAACTTCGCCATTGTTGAAAGACATGATCACTTAAAAGACAAACAGATTCAGTATTTTAAAGACTCTTTTGCAGATGCTATACAATTAACACATTATAAAGATATAAAAGAAGTAAAACTCGATAATGCATACGTTGTGGCAAATGAGATTTTTGATGCCTTTCCATGTGAACTAATTTATACAAACAAAGAAAATCAAAGACAAAAAGCAGTAGTAAATAATCATAAAATTGATTTTGTAAAATGTGAAGATGATTATTTAAACCAAATCTGTGATAAGTATAAAATTCAAAAAGGTGAAATAGCACTTGGTTACGAAGAGTTTGCAAAAACTCTTTGTGAAAATATAAAAAAATTCGAATTTTTATCTTTTGATTATGGAGATAAGTATGTCAGAAATGATTTTTCTACTAGGGTTTATGCCAAACATAAAGTACACCCCATTTTTGAAGAAAACTTACCTCTCTCAAAATTATTTTCAAACAGTGACATCACTTTTGACGTTAATTTTGCACACGTAATGGACTGTTTCAAAAAACAAAACTGTAATAAAATAACTTTCCAAACACAACTTAAAACTTTGGTGGAGTTTGGAATTCAGGATCTACTTCAAATGGTAAAAGATAATGCCGATGAAAATATCTACTTAAGAGAAGTTCAAAAAGTAAAAACTTTACTTGAACCAACAGGAATGGGAGAGCGATTTAAGGTAATTATAGTGCAGAAAAGTTAGCTTAAAATAACATAGCTACCATAATGTCCTAAAATTAACTCCATAAGGTTATTTTAACTTTCCCTTTATTTAAATTGTGCTTTAATTGAACATAATAAATACACTATTTAGGGGTGAATAATGTTAAAGTCTATGTCCATAAAAGCTAAATTACTTTCAATTGTAATTAGTTCTATTGTAATTGTATCTACTGCTATGGTACTTCAATCTGTACTCTCTTTACAAAAAGAATCTGATAGTATCATCAAGAAATTTAAAAATGATGCCTACAAAGTAAAAGAAGAAGAATTAAGAAACTATGTTTCTCTGGCAATGAAAACAGTTGATTCTTACTATCAGCGTACTGCAATTGACAAAATAAAAATTGAAGTAGAAAAACACTTAAAAAATCAAACTGGTTTTATTTTCTCTATTTTAGAGGGTGAATACAAAAAGTACAATGGCAAAATGCCAGATAAAGAGTTAAAAGATATTTTAATCAATGCAGTAAGAAGTGTAAGATATGGAGAGGATGGATACTTTTGGATTAATGATTTAGATGCTAATATTATTATGCATCCAATTAAACCCGCTCTTGAAGGAAAAAACTTAACCAACTTCAAAGATAAAAATGGAAAACAAATTTTTAGTGAGTTTGCAAGAGTTGCTAAAACTTCAGGTAGTGGTGTAGTTGATTACGTTTGGCCAAAACCAGGCTTTGAAACGCCACAACCAAAAGTCTCTTTTGTAAAACTTTTTAAGCCATATGGATGGGTCCTTGGTACGGGTGCATATGTATCAGATGTTACCAGTGACCTCCAAAAAGAAGCTTTAAAAACTGTATCTGAAGAAAGATATGGAAAAAATGGGTACTTTTGGATCAACAGTTCAACACCAAAAATGATTATGCATCCAATTAAACCTTCTCTCAATGGAAAAGATTTATCTGCTGTACAAGATAAAGCTGGAAAACTGCTATTTAATGAAATGTCAAAAGTAGCAAATGCAAAGCCAGAAGGTGGACTTGTAAAATATATGTGGGAAAAACCAGGCAAAGATACTCCACAACAAAAATTTTCATATGTTCAGAAATTTGAACAATGGGATTGGATAATTGGTACGGGTGTTTATGTTGATGATATTGAAGAAAAAATCAAAGCAATGGAAAATGATACAGAGAAAGAGATAAGATCTACTATTATACAAAATATCATAATCATTTTTGTAATTATGATCCTTCTTGCTTTAGTTATGGGGTATATTTCAAACAAAGTGATTTTTACACCTTTAAATGCTTTTCAAGATGGGCTACTAAACTTCTTTAAATACATAAATAAAGAAAGTTCTGATGTACAACATTTAGATGACAGCGCAAAAGATGAAATAGGCACAATGGCAAAAATCATCAATGAGAATGTAGTTAAAACAAAATCTTTGATAGAACAAGATGAAGCACTTATAAATGATGTAAAAAGAGTCGTTGAAGAGGTTAAAAAAGGCCATCTAACCTTTAAAGTCGAGAAGTCAACAGAAAATGAAGCACTACAAGAATTAAAAATTATTTTTAATGAAATGTTGGAAACAATTGAGTCTAATGTTGAAGGCGATATCAATAAAATCACCAAAGTACTTGAAGAATTTAAAAAACTTGACTTTACTCATAAAGTTGATAATCCAACTGGAAATGTTTCAAAAGGCTTAAATGACCTATCCGATATTATCAATAAAATGTTACTTGATAATTTACGAAATGGTTCAATCTTAAAAGACAATGCCTCTACATTATCTACAAACGTTGAAGATTTAAGTACAAGCTCAAATACACAAGCTGCATCTTTAGAAGAAACTGCGGCTGCTTTAGAAGAGATAACAAGTACTATTGTTAATAATACAGATAATATTTCTCACATGGCAACATACTCAAACGAGTTATCTCTATCAATCAAAGCAGGTCAAGAGATGGCAAGTTCAACGGTTAAAGCAATGGATGAGATTAATAATCAAACACAAGCTATTGCAGATGCAATTACAGTCATTGACCAAATTGCATTCCAAACAAATATTCTTTCACTTAATGCAGCTGTTGAAGCGGCAACTGCTGGTGAAGCTGGAAAAGGTTTTGCTGTAGTTGCTCAAGAAGTACGAAATCTTGCAAGTAGAAGTGCAGATGCTGCAAAAGAAATTAAGGATTTAGTTGAAAATGCAACTTCTAAAACAGATGCAGGAAAACAAATTGCAGATAAAATGATTGCAGGATATGAAGAGTTAAATACTAATATTATTAAAACAACCGAAACTATAAATGATATTGCAAGTGCTTCAAAAGAACAACAGCAAGGTATTGAGCAAATAAATGATGCAGTAACTGCATTAGATCAAGGTACGCAAAGAAATGCAGCAGTTGCTTCTGAAACAGCTGCTGTTGCTGCAAATACCAGTGAAATGGCTCAAGAAATTGTTGATGAAGCAAATCAAGCTAATTTTATTGGTAAAAATGACATTGAAATCAGAAAAAATGTTACAGATGCAAACTATCATGGAACAGAACAAAGAAAGATGCAACAAGATAATAAAAGAGCTGTGAGAAAACCAGTTCCAAGTAGACCAAACACAAATGTAACACCTGCTAAAACAGCAAGACCAACAAGTACAAATAAACCAGTTGTACCTAAAGTTGTCTCAGCAGCAAACTCTAGCGATGATGAATGGGAAAGCTTTTAGGCTTTCCTTTTCTCTATAACTATTTAACTTCTAAATTATTATATTCATCATCTGTAAATATTCTAGAAACTGTCACAAATTGTTTATCAATTGCAGTTTCTAGTGAAAATGAATTTGATCCACTAAAATTATCTTTACAATCAATGGTGATATGTGAATGTTTAAAATATTCAAATTGATCCGCACTTATGAAAAATTCGCACCCACAAACTTCCCCTAATTTTATGTTTCTGCTGGGAACATAAAAGTCACCTTTTTTATAACACATAGGAGCACTTCCATCACAGCAACCACCACTTTGATTAAAAATCAAATCTCCGTTATTTTCTTTAAGTTTTGTTATTATTTCTACTGCAGCATTTGTAACTGCCAGTCTTTGAGTTACCATAGTTATTCCTTTTTTAAATTAAAAAAAATGCACAGAAGATAATCTTCTGTGCATTTTAAACTTGTTGTTGTTTAAGCTAAATTTCTAAAAGAAACCTAGTGCATTTTTATTGTATGAAGTTAAAATATTTTTTGTATGTCTGTAAGAGTTTAACATCATCATATGTGTTTCTCTTCCAATTCCTGATTTTTTATATCCACCAAATGATGCATGTGATGGGTATAAGTGATAACAATTCACCCAAACTCTTCCCGCTTCAATTGCTCTTGAGAATTTATGTAATTGATGTGCATCTCTTGACCAAACACCAGCGCCTAATCCATACATAGTATCATTAGCAATTTCCAAGGCTTCTTCTTCTGTATTAAAAGTAGTAACAGATAAAACTGGTCCAAAAATTTCTTCTTGGAAGATTCTCATTTTATTATGACCTTTAAAAATTGTTGGTTTAATATAATTTCCATTTGGATGTGCTGGATTATCGTAAGCTTCCCCACCAATTAAACATTCAGCACCCTCTTCTTTACCAATTCTAATGTAATCCAGAATTTTCTCTTTTTGATTAGTAGAACACTGTGCACCCATCATTGTTGTTGGATTTAAAGGATCTCCTAATTTAATAGCTTTAACACGTTCTAAAACTCTTTTCATAAATGGTTCATAAATAGATTCTTGAATCAACGCACGAGATGGACAAGTACATACTTCACCAGAGTTAAATGCAAATAAAACTAACCCTTCAATTGCTTTATCAAAAAACGCATCATCCGCATCCATAATTGATTCCATAAAGATATTTGGAGATTTTCCACCAAGCTCTAATGTAGAAGGAATAATATTTTCCGTTGCATATTGCATAATCAACTGACCCGTTGTTGTTTCACCAGTAAATCCAACTTTTTTAACATCAGGATGTGTTGCTAATACTTTTCCAATTTCTGCACCTGGACCATTTACAATATTAACAGTTCCAGCTGGAAGAACATCAGAGATTACTTCCATTAACAATAAAATTGACATAGGAGTTGGACCTGCTGGTTTTAATACTACACAGTTTCCAGCAGCTAATGCAGGTGCTAATTTCCACGCAGCCATTAATAATGGAAAGTTCCAAGGGATAATTTGAGCAACTACACCTAAAGGTTCATGTACTTCTTGAGAAATAGTATCTGGATCTAAGTCTGCAACCATTCCTGACTCACTTCTAATTACAGATGCGAAATATCTAAAGTGATCAATAACTAAAGGTACATCAGCTGCCATTGTTTCACGCACTGCTTTTCCATTATCTAATGTTTCAGCAATTGCGAGTCTTTCTAAGTTAGCTTCAATTGCATCAGCAACTTTATTTAACATAGTACTTCGCTCAACTACTGTTGTATTTTTGAATGATTCAAATGCTTTAGAAGCAGCACTTACTGCTAATTCAATGTCTTCTGCTGTAGATTTTGGAACTCTTGTTAAGATTTCACCATCTACAGGAGAGATATTATTAGAATACTTTCCATTTGTAGGAGCAATCCACTCTCCTCCAATAAAGTTTTCATATTGTTCTTTTAATTCTGGTCTATCTAGTGGTAACACTTTTTCTTCAGTTGACATTCTCTTTCCTTTTTTATTGTAAGTTTTTGGTAAAAGATGAAATCTTCAAACTTTTCCGCTAATGAAATCTTACTTGATATTTATAGCGTGAATATAGCTTGATTATAGCATGAATATAGCGAAACAAATAATAGGATAAAATCCCCATGGTTACGGAAGTTTATCGTATATAAAAACAGCTTTTTTTTATTAATTTTCTTTAAAATATGATACAATCATTTAATGAAAACATATAATTATAAAATAGGAAATTCACTTTTAGAAGATGTTGTTGATTTTTCACTCTTTAAAGATAAAAAAAATATTCTTGTTCAAATATTTTGTGGTCAAAATGCAAAAACATTACAATATGTATCCAATAAAATTTTAGAAGAAATTCCAAATGCCATTTGTATAGGTACAACCACTGATGGCGAAATATTTAATAAAAAAATAACAACACACAAAACCATTATTTCAATTTCGATCTTTGATAATACTACTATTAAAACTTCTTATGTTCAAAGAGGTGACTCCTTTAATAATGGAATTAAATTAGCAAAATCTTTAATTACCTCTAGTACAAAACTTCTTATTTTATTCACAGATGGAACAAGAACAAATGGCGAAGATTTTTTAAAAGGAATTGAGAGTTTTGATAACAACGTGAAAATTTGTGGAGGGATGGCTGGAGACAATGGATTATTTACGCAAACATATGTCTCTTCTCAAAATAAAATCCTAAGTGATGGTGCAGTTGGTGTCTCCTTAAACTCAAGTGATTTACATATCTATACCGATTATAAATTTGATTGGACACCAATAGGGTTAGAACATACCATTGATAAAATTGAAGGAAATAGAATTTATTCAATTAGTGGTATGTCTCCTGTAGAGTTTTACAAAAAATATTTGGGAGTAGAAAATCTCACGCAAACTGAATTCCCTTTAATAGTTGAAAAAAATGGTATTCCCACTGCACGTGCAGTATTAGCAAAACATGATGATGGCAGTTTAAGTTGTGGTGGGAACCTAAAACAAGGAGATAAAGTTAAACTAGGCTTTGGTGATGCTGAAGCATTAATGAGCAACCCTTTATACTCTTTTAACAACTCATTTGAATATAATATTGAAACTTTTTATATTTATTCTTGCATGGCAAGACGTAGGTATATGAGAGATTTAATTAAACTTGAAACTCAACCTTTTGCCTCAATAGCTCCAACTGCTGGCTTTTTTACGTACGCAGAGTTTTTTCATAAAGAGGGTCATAATGAACTCTTAAATCAAACACTTACGATAGTTGCCTTAAGTGAGTCCAATAAGAAAGATAACTTTCAAAACATAAAACCCAAAAAAGCACCAAAATCAAATAAAGATAATTCTTATGCAAGAACCATTCAATCTCTCACCCATCTTATACAACAAAGTGCAAAAGATTATCAAGAACAATCAAAAAAACTTAACGATGAAAAAATATATTCACAGCATCTTTTAGATTCTCAAAAACAATTTTTAAAACATGCAGTTCATGAAACAAATACTCCTTTATCTGTAATTATCAGTAATATTGAACTTTATGAGATGGAAAATGGAAAGAATAGATATTTAACAAATATTGAAGTTGCTCTAAAAAATCTCTTTTCCATTTATGATGATTTAAGTTACTTAGTCAAAAAAGATCAAATCGCGTATCCAAAGTATAAAATTGACTTGGCTGATTATATACGAAGCAGAGTTGATTTTTTTGAACAAGTTGCAAGAAAAGCTAATTCAAAATTTATTTTTGAAAGCGCAGAGATTGAGATGTCAATAGTTTTCAATGAATCAAAATTACAAAGAATTATTGATAATAACTTGACAAATGCCATTAAATATACTTATGAGCATGAAGATATTTTCATATCATTACAAAAAGAAAAATCGTTTTATAAATTTATAGTCTCAAGTCATTCAAAAAAAATACAACACCCTGAAAAGATTTTTAAAGAGTATTATAGAGAAGAAAAATCACAAGATGGGTTTGGATTAGGATTAAATTTGGTCAAAAGAATATGCGATGAAGAAGATGTTAAAATACATTTAGAATCTAACGAAACCTTTACTTCGTTCACATATTTATTCAAAGGATAAACAGATGAAGATACTTCTTTTAGAAGATGATATTATGTTAAATGAAGCCATTTTAGAGTATTTGACTTCTGTGGGACATGCTGTACAATCAGTAAAAGATGGCGAAGAGTGTTTACAAGTATTAGAAAATGAGAAATTTGATTTACTTATTTTTGATATTAATGTTCCAAAAGTTGATGGCATGACAATTTTAGAAGAACT
>Ga0105351_1000575_pt1 | contig 17273 bp, 11 predicted proteins | sample EN4Hudsemesocosm_FD_83662 | JGI IMG/M metagenome (GOLD analysis project Ga0105351, IMG submission 83662) | Methane-oxidizing microbial communities from mesocosms in the Hudson Canyon - EN4B Hudson Canyon | ecosystem: Environmental > Aquatic > Marine > Cold seeps | place: Hudson Canyon... | reverse complement strand
TAGTACATGGTATTTATGTTTTGAAAGGACAAGTAGTGCTTTGTTAGAACAAATGCTTATGACAAAAGGCGTTGAAGAACGAACTATCTATTTAAGAAAGGAAAAGATGGTGCCCCGAACAGGAGTCGAACCTGTGACCTGCCCCTTAGGAGGGCGATAATTAAGCCTTTCGCATCAAGGTTAAGTATAAATAAGCTATATATAACAGAAAGTTAATGTCATTGTTGTTAACTTAAGATAACCCTTGATTACTATTGTATTGTCCCTGTATTGTCCCTAGTTATACGTTTATTTCAAATAGCGCTCTCATTTTTTTATGAATGGAGCTGTATTCTATTGCCGCTGAAATGTCCTTGTCATATTTCCAAGCACTTATTGGAATTCCAAAATTGAGCTCGAAATAGGCTAATGAATCATCTATAACATCGGCCATAGCAGTTTTTTTTCCAGTAAACCTAGATTCAGCATGTGAGGCTGCAAAGGCTAGCGGTATAACCTTATCACCAAAGCTATAGTAGTTTCTTTTATTGAATATTTCTGTTCCTAAGCCATCTAGGTAATTAGCCAAGCTTAAATTTTCTAGACAGAAAGGGGTTTCAGTTATATGAAATCCATTGCTTTCACATAAAACTTCGAGTTCTAAAGTAATCGCCGCGACTGCATCATGAATTCTTGGTGCCGTCATGATTTCAAATAGCCTATACGGGCCGAGCTGAAATGTTTTTAGAGTTCCTTGAAAGCGACCGTTTACCTCATTTACCGTTTTAGATGAGGGTACTCGATTACCTGTCTTATATTTATTCCAATTCTTGCTTTCTTCGCAGCCGAAAATTTGGTTTAGCCTGTATGCAGAGGACGATTGAGCCGCAGTAGATACCGCTGAATACCAAAATCGAGTTCTGAGTTGATCGAATGAGTTTCGTACATTTCGTCCCAAAGGTGTCCTCCTATTTTCATGGTGTACAGAAAAAAGTTATTTTTGTATCTTACTGTTTCTTTGGCGCTCGTGCAAACTCAAATCATCAGTGTTTAGCAGTGATCTAAAGAGAATGATGATGAACGATAAAATGATGACGAGAAAAGAGTTGGCGCAGCTGTTATTAACTTCGCCAGGTTACATCAGTAACCAAATTCACCTTGGCCGGGAGGGATTAACTATTCCGCCAAGCATAAAACTTGGGCGAAAAAGATTATGGCTAGAAAGTCTGGTTTACGAATGGTTGCTAGAGAGGGTTTCCATCGTCCCAAGGAAAAATCCTATCCCTGTCAGGCTATCCCGCAAAAGCGGTGGACGCAAAAAGGGGAAGCCAAAGATGTGACATCAGACCCTAATCGCACCTAATGGTGCTGACAGCCCAGGCTGCGTAAACAAATGCAGTCTAGAGAGATAAAGCGATAAGCAAAGATTACTTTGTAGTAATGATTACAAACCGAAACTCCAGCTTAAAGCAGGTTAAGCAGGGCGTTTACAACGTTTACATAACCGGGATATATATGAAGAAGAAAAATAATAAAGAAGCGCTTTCAAAAGTCATCAGCCTACGAATTTCTAACCATGATTTTAATCTAATGGCTAACGAGGCAGAAGCAAAAAATATTGGCGTTCCAGATGTCCTAAGAGGAGCTTGGAGTGAGCATCTAAGTCAGCAAGATTTAAGCACAACTTTAGCTGTTGTTGAACAACGCTTAGTTAGGACAACATTTGAGGTCGTCTGTGCTGTTGCTGGGATAGATGATCACGAGCGGCTCTATGCTTTGAAAAAATTTAGAAATCGACTCAAAGAGGGGGCTAAATCATGAATAATATATCCCGTAACCGTTACCAACTCTGGCCTCAAATGATACTTGTTTTAGTTGTACTATTTTTTGGAATGTCTTATGTATATGCAAATTTTATCTATAACGCTTTTCCATTAATGGCAGAAATTAGTTTTTATGATGAGTTAGTTTGGCTTATAGAGAACAACTGGCATGAGTATTACAGGTGGTTGATCAGTGAAAAATTAATGGTCCCATTCTACATAAAAATCCTAGCGCCAGTTCTATTGATATTCATATTATCTATAACGATTACATGGTGGCTTTTATGGATTTCCGGAGGCAGGTCTAGAGAGCTACATCTCTCAGGTTCTCAGCTATTTATAGACAAACTAGCATATAGGCATGCACGTACTCTACTGAAGTCGGAATTGTCAAAAAATAAACGTACTGTAAAAGGAATTTGTCTCCATTTAAAAATAGCAATCACGAGTCAACGGGAGTCCGGTAATATTTTCATTGTAGGGCAGCAAGGCTCAGGTAAAACTCAAATAATATTGCATCTACTACAGCAAATTACTACTCGTGATTGTCGGTTGTTTATTTATGATGAGAAAAAAGAATTTACCGAACTGTTTTTCAATCCTGCTACTTCACATTTAATTGCGCCATGGGATCACCGTTCTTCTCAATGGAATATTTCACTCGATATTCAAACTATCGAAGAGGCGGAGTTATTTTCAGAGCAGGCTCTGCCAGTTTCATCTAGTGAAAAAGAACCACAGTGGACAATTTCTGCTCAAACAATTTTGGCAGGAATACTGGTGTATTTGATGCAGCAGGGTAAACCTTGGGGTTGGTGCGAAATTAGTCAGATGTTGGGTTTGTGCGATATAGAAAACCCTAAATTGAAAGAGCTTTTAGGCGAAGTATATCCTTCGGCCGCAAACTTAATTGCTGAAGGTAATAAAACTACATTCAGCATATATTCTAAATTATCCCCAAACCTTCGCTGGGTTCATACATTAGCGCGGGCATGGCCGAAATCTAGTGAACACTCATTCTCAATAAAAAGTTGGCTAGAAGGAAGCACAAAAAAGCAGATCATTGTGCAATCCGATGAACAATACAGAACCGTTGGTAAACCCCTTTGTAATACGTTATTTGCGATGATGGCCAGCAAAATGCAATCGCAAGGCAATGTTAAATCAAAGGAAACTTGGCTGGTCCTAGATGAGTTAGCAAACCTTCCGAAGTCAGAAATGTTGCAGAAGTGGTTTAGTGTTGGACGATCCCTTGGTTGTCGCACAATTTCTGGGTTGCAGTCATATTCTCAATTGCGTGAGATATATGGGGATAATCTAAGCAGGGCTATGTCAACGATGCAAGGCAATGTTATTGCGCTTCAGCATGGTGCAGGAGAAGATGCAACAATTATGTCTGAACGGCTAGGGATGGAGCAAATGGAAGTCCCGCATCATACTCTGGGCGCTCAAGGACAATTTAAAACAGAATGGAAAAAAGAACAACCACGGCTGATTGTTACACCTGATGATTTAAGCAATCTGCCCTCAGCTGACGATAAAGGGGTTCATGGGTATCTTAAAATATATGGTTACCATGCTACTTATAAACTAATGTGGCCACATCCAGCAGTTGAAACAATCGCTATTCCAACGAACCGTGCGCGATGGACGCAGTCTGGCAATAAAAATAAGAAAAAATCTCCACTAGTAAGCAACCGCTTAAATAAGAGGGTAAAAGATGCTAACCATTAGCCCGATAAATAACATCTCTTACTATTATAACCTTGCAAAAGAAGACTATTTTTTAGGTTCAGGTGAGCCCCTTGGTGTTTGGAGGGGGCTAGGGACTCGCTATCTTGGGATCTGCGATAAAATCATCGAAGACTCTGATTATCAGCAACTAATGCGTGGCTTTGCACCTTCAGGGGAAGCCCTGGTTCAGAACGCAGGTGACGAACAGAAAAGGCGCAACGGATGGGATTGTACTTTTAGTGCACCCAAATCCGTGAGTCTCATCTGGGCCTCCGGTGATTCCAAACTTCGACAGCAGATTAAAACCGCTCAAGAAAGAGCGGTTTGTCAGGCTATTCAATTTATTGAACGTAAGGCTGCAATTACTCGAAGAGGCAAAGCTGGCAAAAGGTATGAGCGAACGGCAGGATTAGTAGTTGCCACGTTTGATCACAGCACCAACAGAGAGCAGCAACCACAATTACATACACACGCCCTTATTTGCAATGCGGCACCACGCATGGATGGAGGCTGGGGGAGTCTAGACTCCAGAAAAATTTACCAATGGCAAAAAGCCAGTGGCGCAATATATCGAGCAGAGCTTGCGTATCAACTTAGAGCGCTTGGTTTTAAATTAGAACGAGATGAAGATTCTTTTCATGTGATGGGTATCGATAAAAATCTATGCAGGGCTTACTCTAAACGTGCGCAAGATATTGAAAAAGCGCTAGAGGCATCAGGGCTAAAGACTAGCGCAAGTAAATCAGGTCAGAGAGCTAAATTACGGACTCGAAAGCACAAGCAAGCAGTCAACCATCAAGAGTTGCTCACCCAGTGGCAAACAGAGCTGAAAAATCAGGAACTAACTCCTGAAACCATTGATAAAATTCAGAAAATGGAGAATGTTGAGGCAAAAAAAGAAATTGACTCTGAGCTGATTATCGATGAAATAACCGATAGCAAAGCGATTTTTACAGAGCAAGAGATTTATCGGCGAGTTGCAGTAGAGGCTGTGCTTGCTAATAAATCTGCGAGAGAGGCTGAGAAAATTGCAAGACAGGCTCTTTGCGCTGAAAACATCATTGCATTACAGCCAGAAGAATCTTTCAGCCATCGATATACGACACAAGAAGTAATTGAAACAGAAAGACTTATGGTGCAAACGGCAAAGGATCTGGCAAATAGGTTTACTAAGTGCATGGGAAAAGAAGCTAGATTTGATGCAATCAAATCAGCTGAAGAAGAGCTTGAATTTAAGTTCGACGATGAACAAAAAGAAGCAATTCTCGGAATGCTCAATGGGGGTGATTTTAATGTAACTCAAGGCAGTTCTGGTGCCGGGAAGACAACCACTCTTCTTCCAGTCAAACTAGCCTATGAAGCCACAGGATTAAGAATTGAAGGTGCTTGTATTGCGAAACGAGCCGCCGATAATTTAACAAAAGAGACAGGAATTAAATCTCATACTGTAGCCTCTATTATTAAAGTAATAGAAAATGGTGAAAACCCGCTAACCCGAATTGATGCACTAGTAGTTGATGAAGCAGGCCAGCTGCCGAGCACCTACTTGCAACAGCTCTTACACGCCGCAAAGGGGGCGCATTGTAAGCTTATTCTGACTGGTGAGGATAAACAGCTCGATGGCATACAGCGAGGCGGCGCTTTACGCTACCTTTCCAGACCTGAAGTTATAGGTACACAAAGAATCGAGAACATCCGTCGGCAACGTAAAGAATGGGCTAGAACGACAGTTGCCAGACTTCGAGATGGAGAGTCAAGAGCTGCGTTAAAGGCAATGAAAGATCATACTTGCCTTCACTGGGGGGAGAATAGCGAAGATGCTAAACAGAAACTCATTGATGATTGGCACCAGTACCAAAAAGAGAACCCAGACAAGAAGTCATTGGTCATGGCTCAGAAGTGGACTGACGTTAAACTGATTAGTGAAAAAATTCGCTCGATCTATATTGAAGAGGGCAAAGTTGGGAAAGAGAATGTGCCGCTTACTTGTAGCGTGGCCGATAAGAAATTTGAATATGAGTTTTCAGTTGGAGATCGAATAAAATTTTGCCGCAACGAGTACCAGAACCTGAAAGTTACCAATGGCACCCTAGGCACAATTAAAGAAATTGATGTATTGGAGGAGGATGTTAGGCTAACAGTTGAAATCGATGATAAGCGTAGGTTGTCTTTCCTTGCTTCTGAATACCGTGATGAATTGGGAGCAAATATTTGCCTTGCGTATGCTTTAACGGTCTACAGTGCACAGGGTATCACTATCGATGGCAACACCTTCACGCTTTATAACGGCGGCATGGATCGAGCAAACAGCTATGTTTCTCTGAGCCGTCATAAAGACGAGGCTCACATATACGTGAACCGCTCAGAAATTGACGAAAGAGCAGGCGCTTATGATCAAGGAAAGGTGCTCACAGACTTTCAGAGAATGAATACGCTGGAAAAGTTGATGTGCAGAGACAATTATTCTTCATTAGCAATCGAGCACTTACCTGAGCAGCAAATAGCCGTTGAGAAAATAACTGAGCTTGAAATGACGCATTAACATGTAAAAGTCAGCTCTTGGGCTGACTGTTCCTATTATTTGAAATTTCCAATAAAAATTCTCAACCAATCAATCACCTACTGCATCTATTGAGTCCAGATTTTATATTGAAAATTAGATCATTACTTGATAGATTGAGCTACGGCTTATGGGCAGATTTTGGATCGCGTATCGCGATCAGTGAAAAAATTGTCCGGCAGGCTTGCATCTTATAGTGTGTTACGTTGACGCACAGAAGAATCTTAAGTGCGAAAGAGTGCCCATAAGCCACCCATTAATAAATGGACTTAGTAACTTGTTGTTATGGACAAACTGAATGAACTTAAAAAAATAACAACAAAACAAGAATTGGCTTCATTGCTAGGAGTTACAGTCTCTTTCCTCACTAATGTCCTTTACAGACTAAGGCCAGAGAATCAATACAGCCAGTTTACTATCCCCAAAAAAAATGGCGGTGTACGAGCAATCAACGCGCCTACAAAAAAGCTCAAAAGCCTTCAGTCGAGCCTCTCAATACTTCTGCTAGATTGTATTGACGAAATCAATAAAGTTAAGTTCCCAAACTCGGAAACCAATAAACCTGAAGCCAAGAACTCTAAAAATAATAATATTGAAACTCTCAAGATTAAGGTGCCGAGTGCAGAAATAAAGCAACCATCACTATCTCATGGTTTTGTTCGCAAACGTTCAATCATTACCAATGCGATGATGCACTTAGATCAAAAAAACGTGCTTAATATTGATTTAGAAGATTTTTTTGGTAGCTTCAATTTTGGGCGAGTCAGAGGCTTCTTTATCAAAAATGTAAACTTCAAATTAGATCCTGATATAGCGACCGTTATTGCACAGATAGCGTGTTACGATAACAGGCTCCCTCAAGGCAGCCCTTGTTCTCCGGTCATAACAAATTTAATCACCCACTCACTTGATATAAGACTTGCCTCATTAGCTAAAAAACACTCTTGCACTTATTCAAGATATGCAGACGACCTGACATTTTCTACACGTAAATTTGTTTTCCCACCCAAGATCATGAGACAAGAGGATGGTGAATTCATTGCCGGCAAAAAATTAAGGAACGAAATAGCACACGCTGGTTTTGCCATAAACAATAAAAAAACAAGGATTCAATATGATGACTCTAGACAAGATGTAACTGGACTAGTTGTTAACAAAAAGCCCAACGTGAAAAAGGAGTACTGGAGAACAGCTAAATCACAATGCCATAACCTATTTCGAACGGGCACCTTCTCAAAGAAAGTTTCTGGTGCGGTTGTTGAAGGAAATATTAATGAACTTGAAGGTCAACTCAACTTCATTGACCAAGTCGATAGATATAACCGATTAAGAAAGAAGCCGCCATTAAATCATGTTTATGCACTAAGACGAGATCAGCAAAAATTTTTGAAACATACTAAACATTTACTGTCTGGTCGCGAAAGAACATTTAGCCGGTTTTTGTACTATCGTTTTTTTTACGGGAATGATAAACCAACGATACTATGTGAAGGAAAAACAGATAATGTTTATCTCAAGTCGGCTATTAGTGAACTTGTAAATAGCTACCCCAAGCTCTCAAGTCCTAAAACCCTAAATAGCCGCTATAAATTACTTTTGCGGTTTACCAAATATACGAAGCGAACAAAATTTTTTCTTGAGTTAGATGGCGGCGCCGATCATTTAAAAGGGTTTATACAAAATTTCAACCAACAATATCGATTTTATGAAGCCCCTCAACCTCAACACCCTGTCATCATTGTTCTGGATAATGATAAAGGCCCACAGGGTATTCTGAGTTATTTACTCTCAATAAAATCAGCAACAATATATCCTGCATCGACTGCCCTAAAGAAAGATTTCAGAGAAGCGGAATATATACATTTATTTCATAATCTTTATATTGTATTAACCCCTCTAGACAAACATGGAGGACACACAGACATTGAATACTTTTTTGATGATGCGACACGATTAAAAATACACAACACTAAATGTTTTAATACCGTTTCAAAACGTGATGATAATGCCGACCTAAGCAAAGATGCATTTGCTAAGTATATTGTTAAGGCTCAGAAAAAAAACATTAACTTTACTGGATTCAAGCCACTCTTGGATCGCATTGTTAAAGCCATTGATCATTACGATACGATCAAGCACCCTTAACGTCGGCTCATGACCATCCTGCCTCTTAACTCTATGCTTTAAGACCGTCGGTTCATTGGGTGCTTACTAGAGAATTAATTTTAAAAGGGAACCAAAGCCCGTAAGAGCTTATCCCCTGACTTACAAATTTGTTTCCATTGCTTCGGCAAGCTTTTTTCTTACTGTTTGCCGCCATTCGTGTACCCACGACGCAACGTAATTTTCAGTTTCTTTTACGCTCATCATCGGATCAGAATCATTAATTGATAAGGCTATTGAGTTGATGTTAAGTCCAACAGCCTCAACAAAATCAAGACTCAATATACTAAACCAATCGATTTCCCATGAGTTATCAATAAAGTAGTCATTTACATAATCCGACGCTATGAAAGGCCTGAAGTCATATGGGTCTTTACTTTCAAGAAAATGCTCAGCTATTGCATTGACGACTAAACGAGTGGATTCTTCCGTGTCACGAGAAATCCAGTCGGTTATTCCAAGGTCATTCAGTAGTGCCAAGTTTTCACTTAGTTTCATATGGCTTTCGTAGTATTTCCGTTTATAGTTTCTTATTATTTTACCGTGACTTGGCCGTTCATGAGCATGGGGAGTAGCCAGTCTCTTAACTCTATAAGTTTTTGGTTTTCATTTTTTATAATGTCTATTCGATCAAACACGGATTCAACTTTTTCACAAAAGAGCCTCTTTAACGAAAGATCTGGGTTAGCGAATTTAGATTCTTTGAATGATGCCTTTTTAAAAAACTCTCTAGCGCTACCAGATGATGTGCTTAATTGCTCTATAACTATCCGTTTTAGTAATTGGTTCGTGAAATGCTGTACAGAATGCTTGGAGCGAAAACACCACATATTTTGATTTTGCAGTGCAGGTAAGATATTTGAGTTTACGACAACATTTTTTCCAACACTCGCTCCTACCATTACAAGTAAAAAATCGAACTTATTTAGGTTGTAGCGTTCGAATTTTTTCGCTTCATCATGACTTATGTAAGCCATGTCGCCCAACTCAACCGAGCCCCTCACAAAATTCTTTGTTCTAACTATGGTGTAGCCTGTATTGGTATACGATTCGCTTTTAAATGCAAAGCCATTTTTTACAGTGCACTCTTCATCAATATATCCGCAATCCCACCCCTCCTCAGGAATCTCACGTTTTAACTCTTCGTTGTAAACCATCTTACCGCCCGAGGATTTATAAGGCTTGCCGTTGGCATCGGGGAAGTCGAATTGCACAAACCAATAGTCGTAGATGAGCTTAGCCATGGCTTCTAGCTCAGCATTGATTTTGTTGTTGAGTTCAATTTTTTCGTCTAAGTTTCTAAGTAATTTTCCTATCTTGGCTTGTACGCAGGGCTTAGGCGTTCTGACTTTGACCGGATATAAAAAATTTCTATTTAACGATGGTTGTGCGCTACCAGAGTTTAGAGCTGAAAAATCTAACAACTTCAAAAGATAAAATGCAAAGTAAGGGTCGTTCCCTTTAAAGTCAGTTACATACATAGCTGTATTGTGTGGCCAAAAATCCTTTGTGGCAAAGTGAACTTGCCCAAATGAGCCGCCGCTTCGACCAATTACAATTCCCGGTGCTTTCACCTTTGATTCGTTGTGGTAACCATTGTGACCTGCTGCACCAAAGACAGGGACATTGCCAGTTTTCCGCTGCTGGCTAGTAAGGTCATAACCTCGCTTAATGGAAATGAATTCTCCAAAAGTTTTTTGATCCCAATTATTTGGGCTAGTATTCATAATTCAGCCCTTTTAAGCTCATTGAAATACTATCCTCTAACAGAGAAGAGTCAGAAAAAAACTGCCTTAAACTTGAATCGAATTCGTTTATTTTTCTAATGAACTCTTCCTGACTTATTTCAGTGTGCTCAATCTTCACTTCAAAATACTGGCCTGCACTTAACGAGTAGTTTTTCGCGGCTACCTCGTCATAGCTCACCACCACCGAAAAGTCATCCACCGCCACTTTATTGTTAAAAGTGTTAATGATTTGGTCTTCTTCGGTGTGGCTTAATACGGTTTTCTGGTTTTTCCCTTCTTTAACGGTAGTACCTAGGTTTGAGGCATCAATCAGCACCACTTCACCTTTGTTGGCTTTATCGATAAACAAGATAGACACATTGGTGCCGGTATTGGCAAAAATATTGGACGGCATACTCACCACACCCGCGAGCATCTTTTCATCTACTAGCTTTTTGCGAATCTTTTTATCGATACCACTTTGGGCGGTGATAAACCCAGTAGGCACGACAATGGCAGCTTTTCCATCTTCTTTTAGGGAATAGATGATGTGCTGCAAAAACATCAAATAAATAGCCATGGACTCTTTTTTCTTAGCAGGTACATTAGGGATGCCTGCAAAGAAGCGGTCGTGGTTTTCTTTGGTGTCTAAGTCTTTACTAAAGTCTGAAAAGTCGAGTTTAAAGGGCGGATTGGAGACGATATAGTCAAACTGGGTTAAATTACCATTGGCTTCTTTGTGGTAGGGCTCAAGGATAGTATTACCTTTAATCACGTTGTGTATGGAGTGCACAAGATCATTAAGAATAAGGTTTAAACGTAATAAACCTGATGATTTTTGTGAAATATCTTGTGAATAGATGGTGCATTTATCCTCGCCAATTTCATGGGCCAAGTTCATTAGCAGTGAACCCGATCCAGCGGATGGGTCGTAACAGGTAACGTTGTTGACCTCGCCTTTTTTATTGGAAGGAACTAAACAACGCGCCATGATTTTAGAGACAGCATGAGGGGTAAAATACTCGGCGTATTTACCGCCGCTGTTGGTGTTGTAGTCTTTAATCAGGTATTCAAAGATGGTGGCGTAGAAGTCAAACTTCTCGTGGAAGATATGCTCAAAACTAAAGCCTGTTAGTTTGTTAACAATGGCTTTACAGAAGTCATCACGTTTGTCGGTGACGTATTTACTGAGGTTTTCAAATAGCACGATTTTTTCGCCGCCATCGGTTAGCACAGAAAATATGTCGCTGTTATCACGTGCAATGTCGGTTAGGGTCGTATCAAAGGTATCAGCAAAGTTTGGCTCATTTTGCTTGGCAAATAGTGAGCTAATAAAGTGGTCTGGGCTGATGCGAGCGGTACTTTCACTCAGCTGCATCATTAGCATTTCATGGCCGTCTTCACTGAGTGCTTTGAGGGCATCTTCCCAGCTTTCAGCGTTGGCGATGGTGTCATCGATCTGTTTAATCTCGTGGACGAATTTGTCATTGAGAAATTTATACAAGAATACCTGAGTGATGATTTTAAATTCGTTTCCATCATTGCCTAAGCCGTAGTTGGCGCAAACGCTTTTTAAATCGTCGATTAGGGCTTTTGTCTGTTGTTCAAACTGCTGTGTTTTGCTCATGTTTCTCTCATTGTTTGGTCGCACTTTATTCAATGGTTCTAAGCCGCGCGACCGTAGTATTCATTCATATATTCTTTTACCACCAAGCTATTGATGCGCCTAGTGGTGCTTGCATTCAAAGGGATCTGCTGCTTGTTCTTAAACTGATCGATGACTAAGCGCAGCACCATCTTTTCCACAAAATTCTCGTTTTCTAACATTTTGGCGTTTTGTTCAATTTGCTTATCTACTTCGAATTTCAAGCCTTTCAGAGCTTCAAATAGCTTACTCTCGCTATCGGTTAACGGGTCTTTTTCCATGAGACGCTTATGCAGGCGAGCGTATTTCTCGTCGTTGTCGTATTTGGCTTTTAATAACTGATTCTTGCGCTCTAGTTCTTTGGCTTTGTTGTAAATATCGTTTAGCGCTTTGATGTTGCTTTCCATTTCCTCCTTCGAGACTTCACTGAGATTTTTCTTTTTAAATAAACGTTCTAGTTCATCTTTCAGAGAGATAAACTCAGGGTCTTGTGGGTCAAAGTTGCCACCTAAGCCTTCGCGAGTTTTTTGTAGGGTGCTTTTTAATTCATCCGCTAACACCATCTCTTCTTCTTTGATCTTGGTAAAGGCGAAGATAACGTCCTCTAGGGCGATATTGAGAAGGTTGGAGGAATCAACATTATTCTCTAGGGCTTCTTTGGTGTTAATTAACGCTAGGCGGTTGTTAGCCTCTCTGGATAATACGGTGAGTGTTTGAAAGTCGAGCTTTTCCAACATTTCGTAGTCACCCGACAAGCGGATAAGATTATACAGGCTTTTGGCGTTATTTAAGGCTTTGGTAATTTTAAGTATTTCACTGCGCGAATTTATTTGGGTAATTTGCTCAGAAAAGACCTCGGCATTGCAGGTATCGAAGTGAAACAAAACGTCTTTAATGTCTTGTATTTCTTGCTCTATTTCGGCTTGGGATTTAAACAGGTTGCTGTAATGCTCAAATTCGTCGCCCAGTTCGGATTGTAGTTCTTTAAAATAGTCTTGGTTGGTTTTTTCAAATTCTTTTTCTATGTCGGCAAAGTCCACCACATAACCATAGCCAAAGTTTTTATAGGTACGGTTTACGCGGGTTAGGGTTTGCAGCAGGTTATGGGCTTTTATCACACGACCGATATAGAGTTTTTTAAGGCGAGGTGCATCAAAGCCGGTTAAGAGCATATTGAAAACAAATAAGAAGTCGATTTTCCCTTCTTTAAAGTCCTCGACTAGCTGTTTGCGTTCTTCTTTCGTGCCGGTGTCGTGCAGGATGACAGCAGCAGTATTAACTTCGCTGTCTTGTTTCTTTTTAACGTTGTAGCTTGCTTTTGGCTCTGCGGCCATTAAGTAAGGTTGGACGGGTTCTTCGAGTATTTCTTTTTGAGCGTACTGCTCTTGAAATATTTTATACATCTCTTTGGCTTGCTCGGATGAATCACAAACCACCATGCCGCCAATGGTGTTGTTGTTCATGGTGATTCTGGCTTGCTCAAAGTCTTTGACGATGTAATCCAGCATGGGCTCAACAAACTTTGAATGAGCGTAAACTAACTTTTTGTCGGTATTGCCCTTGAGTATCTCGATCTCTTCTAATGTTTTTTGCAGGCTGAGCTTGTAGCTGGTTTCGATATCTTCGCGGATTAAGCGCAGGGTATAGCCATCTTTAATTGAGGCGTTGTAGTAGTACTTGTGAATGTAATTGCCAAACAGTGCTTTAGAGTTGTACTCCTCACCTAATAACGGCGTACCGGTTAAGCCAATTTTGATGGCATTAGGGTCTGATTGCTCAAGGTTGGCGAGAAAGCTACCTTTAGGGTTATAGCTGCGGTGTACTTCGTCTAAAAAGAAGACGCGCTGAATGTTGAGATTGTAGTCTTTGTTCTTAATAACGTCTGGGTCATCTTGAAACTTTTGAATGTTGACGACGGTGATTTCTGCTTTGCCCGAATTGTTGTGAATTGCGGTACTTTGCTTGATATCTTTGGCGAAGGCTTCGCGGGAGTCTATGTTGTGAACCACTAAACCACGGGATTTAAACTCTTTGCCTGCCTGAATGAGTAAATCTATTCTATCTACAATAAAGTAAAACTTGGCAATCACCTGTTTCTTTTGAAAGTAGTGAGAGAGGTATTTAACGTTGTAATAGGCGAGCGCGGTTTTTCCGCTACCTTGGGTGTGCCAAATGATGCCTTTTTTAATGCCTTCTTTTAGCTTTTGCTCAATGGCTTTAGTTGCAAATAGTTGCGGGTAACGCATGATGTGCTTTTGCAGGCCGGTGCGCTCTTTTACATAGGCTAACGAGAACTCAAGCATGAAAGCCAGGCGCTCAGGCTGGAATAGTGAGGTACAGATTGTATTGGTCGGTGTCTCTGGACTTTTGTTCTTCGCAAATTCAGGTGATTGCTTGATGCTAAGCAGGTTGTTGTCTTTTAGTACGGCGGTTTCGTTAGCATCATCAACGGTAGACAGTAGTTCATTTAAGTTGAACTCATGCTCTTCTCGGAAGTAGTTAAAGCTAGGCTTTTGGTATGAGGCAGTAGCATAAAAGGCCCCTTCGATTGGCAGCGGCGAGCTGTCGTCATACTTCATGTTATTGGAGAACACCATTAACTGGGTGATGTTGACGAACTTCCTGAATTTTTTGTTTTGAAAGCGAGTTTGTATGCGCTTGTGTTCGGCCAGTATGCCATCTCGGTTATTGGGCTTTTTTACCTCGATAAAAGCCAGTGGCATACCGTTAATAAGTAAAATGATGTCGGGCCGGAATTCATCATCATCTTTTTTATAAGTAAGTTCGGTGACAACATTGAAGGTGTTGTTATCAAAGTTATCAAAGTCGATTAAGCGTGTACCAGATTGATCTATAAGCTTTTCATAGAATGCTTTACCGAGATCTTCATTCTCTAGGCAGAGTGATACTTCAGTATAGAGTTGTTGCGCTTCTTGAGTGCTAAGACCCGTGTTTATGCGCTGTATGCTGCTGTGAAATATGTCGGTGAAAATATTGGTTGACTCATCCCAGGTGACCTTAGGGTCTTTTAGGGAGAGATAGCCATAACCCAAACGCATTAAGTGCAGGATAGTAGGGATTTTGACGCGTGAGTCTTCGTTGAACTTCATAGCTGTCCTTTATAGTTATTTAGTGTGCACACGTTCGAACGAATCTTGTATATCGCAGTCAAATAGCCTGCATAATTTTCTAAAGCCTCTAAATCAATCTTTTTAGCTGTTTCTTTATACAACAAAGTAACAGCATTATGGTTTAGCCCTGTTTTTCTGACCACATCGGCTATACGCATTTTACGTTCGTCCATTAACCGAGCTAAGTGACAGCTAACCATTCTATTTTCCGGACAACCTAAAGAATGTTATTCAATAACAGTAAATTATCATGTTTTTAAAAACTAGAAAGCTTATTTAAGATGAAATGACACTTTTTCTTTTTTTAAGGCAGTTATCTGCTTCTACATGATAAAAAACGGATCTATTAAACATTAGAAAAGAGGCATTGTACCCCCTCATATCTACAGGATCACCTTTGCCTCAATTTATTTAACTGGGTGCTTTGCTGGTGGGGCATTTTTTGTTAAGAGTTAATAAATGTGCTTTGTCTGTAAAGCAAGGCGTTAATATTGTTTGTGCTGTATCTACCTAGTTTGATATAAATGATAGAGTTAGTTGTCATAGCTTTGAATGAGTACCAATATCTATATCATCTTATGGTTTTATATCCAGGTGTATGGGGGGTAGATGTGGATGCTTGCGGCTATATGGACATTTTGTACATTTATTTATATGCAATACAGCCGACAGTCTCACGTACATTACAGACTCCGTAACAATCAAGGAAAGTTGAAAACATGCAAAGTAAAGGTTCAGAGTGGAAGCAATGGGATCTACATTTTCATACGCAGTCATCATATGACTACGGAGATAAGTCAGTAAAGAATCAAGATATTATTGATGAAATGAAAAATTATAATATCTCAGCTTTTGCTGTTACGGATCACCATGTGATTGATATTGAAAGATATAGAGAACTCTCAAGTCTAGGTAAAACAGAAGGCATAACAGTTTTACCAGGTATAGAGTTCTTATCGGACGCTAAAGGTCAGGCACCGATCCACTTTATAGCAGTGTTTTCAGAAAAATCAGACATAGAATATATTTGGGGTCAAATACAACATAGAACAGCAATAAGTAAGGTCCGTGGTGAAGGTAAGGCGCTAAACGAAGTATATTGTGATTTAGAAGATACAATTAAATTGATAAAGGCAGAACTTGGTGGAATAGTTACTATACATGCAGGAAAAAAGAGTAACTCCCTAGAAAACATGACCAATTCCTTACCTCACAGTGTTGCTCAGAAAATGGACGTTGCTAATCTAATAGACATATTTGAGCTAGGAAAAGAAAGTGACCAAAATGATTATAGAAAATATGTTTTTCCTGCGCTGAATAAAATAATACCAATGATTATATGTTCGGATAATCACAACATCAAAAAGTACATAAGAAAACAGAAGTTATGGATTAAAGGTAGTCCAACTTTTGAAGGTCTGAAATATGCGTTAAATGAACCTGTAAGTCGATTCTACATAGGTGATGAGCCAGATGTACTTAAGCGTGTAAGAGAAAACAGTACTAAGTACATTAAAAGCCTGAATATCAAGCGGTCAGGAAAGGAAGATAGTGGTGCTATTTGGTTTGAAGACCTAGAACTGCCTCTCAATAGTGAACTTGTTACAATTATAGGACATAAAGGAAGTGGTAAAAGTGCTATTTCAGATATTTTAGCTATGTGTTCAGATGCCGAACACTCAAGTGACTATCTATTTTTGCACAAACAAAAATTCAAGAAAAAAGGCTTAGCAGATAGATTTACTTCGTTCGTTGAATTTGAAAGTGGAAGCACTACTGATGAGAGAGAACTAATTCACACCGTTGATGATAGCCAAGAGAGACTTGTTCGATACTTACCTCAAAGCTACTTTGAAAAAGTATGTAATGAAATTGGAAAAGTGGACGCATTTAGAACAGAAATTGAAAAAGTAGTTTTTCAATATGTTCCCACTGAAAAACGAATGGGAAAAACATCATTTAAGGAACTTATAGACCTAAAAAAATCATCTGCTGAAAAAGAAATCTATCATATTCATGAGCAGATTTCAGAACTCAATGAAAAGATAATTAGGCTTGAAGATCACTCATCTCCAGATTTCAAGAAAAGCTTGTTAAGTAAAAAGAAAATTAAGGAAGAAGAGTTAAATGTTCATAAAGCGACTCAACCACTTTTCAAGGAAGACCCTTCAAAGCAAACAGAGTCTCAAGATACTAAAAGAAAAAAAGCCGACCTAAAAGAACTTGAGGGAATAAAGTTAGCGCTCGAAGCTGAGATAGAAATGTCCACAAAGAGGGTGTCTGAAAGAAATTATTTAATTGTAGAGGCGGATAAAATTAACCGCGATTTTAAAAATAAGTATGATGAAATACTTTCCTCAATTAGTGAAGGCAAAGATATAGCAGAAAAATGTGGATTTGATATTTCAAAAGTCATACGAGTAGAGTTCAGTTCCGATGTGATTGGCGGCAGAGTTGCAATTATGAGAGATGAGAGCAAGAAGGATTCAGCTCAACTGCTCTTAGATGATG
>Ga0105351_1000574_pt1 | contig 17319 bp, 11 predicted proteins | sample EN4Hudsemesocosm_FD_83662 | JGI IMG/M metagenome (GOLD analysis project Ga0105351, IMG submission 83662) | Methane-oxidizing microbial communities from mesocosms in the Hudson Canyon - EN4B Hudson Canyon | ecosystem: Environmental > Aquatic > Marine > Cold seeps | place: Hudson Canyon... | reverse complement strand
GGTGCAGATTCAGGCTACCCATCGCCAGGAGCTTATCCTGCTCCGCCCGAGACAGTTCGTCCCCCCCAGTGAAGTAGAAATGCCAGTGGCACTGAACATTGTTATGCTCACAGAGTTTCTCCAGTAATGGCCAAACCCAGGACATCAAGGCAGGCTCCCTCAACACCCATACCAGATGCAAATGGTAGGGCTTGGATGGCTGCTGTTTCAGCTCCCTTAACAGACTCAAGAACGGGGTAATGCCAATCCCCGCAGCAACCATTAGCCAATCCTTACGACGGGTCGCATGGGTGATAGGGCTGGCATAGGGCCCCCGGACGTCGACATCAAACAGACACTCCGATCGCCCCCTTAGCTTGCCTCCCAGAGCATTCGTCCAGTCTCCCTGGGCGCGAATTTTCAGCACCAGGCGATCAGGATCATTACGGGAGCCGGTTAGAGAGAATGGGTGCCACTCCCGGCACAATACGGTTGTACGTTGCCTCTCGACCTCAGTACGATCAGAAAAAAGCCCCGCTATCCGCAGATCTACAAAATGCCCAGGGCGGATTTCCAGTCCTTTCGGACGCTTGATTTCCAGCCGCAACAAATCCTCAGTGATAGCGGTAAGACGTGCAGATTGACTGCGGTAGGTGCGACTCCTCTTGGAGAGATAGAACTCAACAAACAAAACCACGACCGGTGCCACAACCCACTCAAGACTTGGAATATGCAGCAGCGCCAGTATTGCCAACAGATAACCCAGCAGATGCAATTGCTGGAAGTGGTGATGGAAGCGCTTGCGGAACCGTTCCAGGGAGCTGTACCAGACCACAAAAAACAATACCAGCATCGCCAGACCACTGACATTGATGCGAAACTGCCGCGACATAACTCCCTCATCACTAAGGGAAACAGCATCCTCATATTTGGTCAGAGGCATCCAGGGGACAGCATAGGTCTGAGTGGAGTTACCACTATGGCACTTGGTACAGTCTTCCTTCAATACTGGACGAACATGCTCCTGATAGCCCGTCTCAGTTCTTCCGCTGGCGATCCATTGTGCCACTACATCGATAGATTCATCTTCGCTGACAAACTCATACATTGTGGTCCGCATGGAGCGCACAAGGTCAGGCTCCTCAGCAAACAATACCTTTGCAAAAGGCTCACTAAGGCTATTAAGGTAAAGCAGGTACTGGCTGCCATGAACCAGCGAAAAAACGATACAGATATGACCTAGCCATTTATGTAGAGCGTTGGCATTTTCAACCGGCAGCCACTCTCCAACCCGGGAGCGTCGCAGCACAGACAAGCCGTTGCGCATGACAGGCAGCCAAAGTACAACCAGAAGCAATAGCAGCACATAGGAGCTAGCCCGAGATAGCCTCAGATAGATATTGGTGGTGTCATTGGATTCATAGATATAGCCAATCCAGAACTGGTAGCCTGTCAGGCCCAGCATCAATGCTAGCCAAGGCAGATTTTTAAACCACAACCGGTGGCCGGCCAGCCAGCTACCGACGGGCGACAGCAAGGAGCTGCCATAGGGGACGCGGGTGCTGATGAAATCACTCATATAGATACCCCAAATCGTAAAGGCGACCCCTGAGGAGCCGCGATATTATTTACTTCTGAAACACCATCTTGTATGACTTGGTGTGATGAATATGGTTGATCTGACTATTGTCGAATACCGTTACGCCGAAGAAATACGCCTTGCTCAGGTCATCAAACTGAACATCCTGGGTTTTGCTGTTCTCATGACTAGTCACCAACTTACGCTTGATTTCCAGCGTCCAGTGCCCCTCTTTATGCACCGCAAGAGCTTTGATATCTGCCCGAGGCCCTTCGATCGGCCCGGTAACATGGCCACCAATGATATCTCCAGGCTTAAAACCCACATCATCGAACGGAACCTTGAGCGATTCCTTAACCCAATAGGTGTTTTCCGGACTTTGCATCTTATTCATCCATACTGGTGTATCACGCCCCTCCTCCTTGTTGTAGTAGTAGCCACCTCCGGTTTTATCATCACTATGACGACCCCACTCCTTGTTCTCGTTATGGCTATGGTTCACATACTGGTCATCCATTTGGGCATTAGTATTGGTACGGGCTGCTTTCCAGTGCCACATGTCAACAGTTTCACCTTTCTTTGAGGTGTAGTGACGCCCCGCCGAGGTAGCCTTTACACCTTCCAGCAAACCATTATCTTCAGGCATATGACAAGACTTATCACAGCCCTTTTTCTTGAACCCCTTGGAGTTAATATTCCAGAAGATAGATGCCTTATCTTCATAGAAGGTGTTTTCATGCCCGGTATGATCCTTGTTTTTCATACTCTTCCAACTGCCATCTTCCTGCTTAACCCAGGGATAACGCTCCAGGCTCATGGTCGGGTCTTCCCAGCGTAACAAGAAGTAGACATTCTCACCGTCATACATTGAGCGCATCTCTACCTCTGTGTCTTTCTGCCCTTCATATCCATTGTCAGGCTTGTACGGAAGCTCATCGAGCTTGATGTTAATCGGCTTAGCTTTTTCCCAAACGTCATCAGAGACACCGTCAATGGTTACCTGCTGGCTAACTGGGGTTGACTCCAACGTAGCGATAGCCGCATTAGCCATCGGAGTAAGAAGAGCGGACGTTGCAACAAAGCACGTAATCACAGTTTTATTCATCGTTATTATAAATCCCCAGCACATGTTTAAATTTCGGACGCGAATACTAATGCGAATCATTACCATTTTCAACTATTTTTTCACGAATACCATTATTGGATATGTATTTGTTTTTACTACCAAAGCTTAGAGCTTCAGAGCTTTTTTCTTTTAATGAGCAAGTGGTGAGTTATAAATAACAAAACGCTGATGCTCACTAATAACTTCCTGCGGAACACCATCACCTCTAACATAAGGAAACATCAGGTTTGTTCCATCTGGGCAATCTGCTGCATCAGGCAAAATTCCAGATTCTTCTCCAAGCTTACAAAATGGTGTATCTTCAAGCACATCAACGCCGCCGCTTGCCTCTGTTGTATGAAACAACCCTAGAAAATGCCCCACTTCATGCGCTGCTACTTTTGCATTATAAGCAGGCGATCTTAACTGATATCCATCCCCTTCCCCTGACCCCAAGCCAATTAGCACACCATTACCAGGACCCTTTTTACCCAAAGAGCCTGGTATTCCAGGCGCAATGCCTAATAGGGTACGCGTCTCTTTATCCATTCTAGGATGCTCCTGATACCCAGAGGACGACCCCTGACCAAAATCAAACGTTCTTACAAAATAAAGATTCACATCACTAGCCTTGCCGTACTGAAGCATTTGCTGTGTTTTTTCATGAGTATAGTCTGGAACAATACTTGAAAATTGTTCATCAGTAATATGAATCGCAGGCTTAAACTCAATTGCCACATAATTTCTGGAAAATAGGCCAACAAAACTATTCATAACACTGGCGATATAGTCACCCGAAATATCTGACCCCGTATAAAAAGGCTGCACAGTTAACGTGGCTACTGAGGGGCCATTTTCATCAGGTTTTTGCCCATTATTAGTTACCCGAATATATAAATTAAGTGAAGCTACCCCAAGCCCCCGCTTTTCCACTACACTTTTTTCAGCAACAACTCTGTACTTCCATGCACCAGCTTCTGGCTGGTAAAGCGCTTGTGGTCGATTAGGCATGACCATACTACAAAACTCTGAAAAGCAAGGTATTAAATCTTGTAGATCAATTTTATCCCCAGACGGGTTTTCTAGCTCAACCATATAGAGGTCTGCCCCCGCCAGAGGATTAAAAAAATTAAGGCTAAATGATATTGTGTTTTCTGGGATTTGAAACGTCTGGTCATTAGAAATCATAAACTGTGTTGAACTGGTCTGAGTAGAAAGCTGAAAATACTTTTCAACAAACTCTGCAGCCGAGATTTTTGTGTATTCCAAATCGGCTAAATTGGCCTGCATTTCAATTGATGTATATTGATTATTTCCAATACGATTAGAACTCTCACCGCCAGCCTCTTGCGTCTCACTGGTATCCACCGCCTTTCCAGAGGAGCCTCCCCCACACGCAGACATTATTATGCAAGAAAGCATAATACAAACACGAAAAAAAACATGAACCTTCACACAAACCTCGTTAACAACTTTTGATGATATAGATGCATATTTCGGCTGCAGAACAGAGCCTTACATATGACCTGAGAATAAAATGTAACAACATGTTATTGCAAATACGAATCATTATCAATATCATATTCGTTAAATATTAACCTTCAAGTGAACAATTCTATGAAAGCTATGAAAGCTGTTTTTTCATGCCTTATTTTGGCAGTACTCTCTGGATATAGCGTTACCTCATCTGCAACCCCCTTCTATGTCGGCGGTCACCTGGGCAGAACCACAATTGATGATGACAGTTACTTCAACCAAGTATCTTCCCCCTCTAGTTTCAGTGACTTTACAACGACTTATTCAATTTTTACAGGAATGACAATTACACGGGGCTGGAGCCTTGAAGTAGAAATAGGAATGCATGAAAAGTTTGAAGCCCGCTCAAAAGACAGCTCTTTCTCACAGAAACTTTCATTGGAAAACACCTTTGCCAGAATCAACTTAAAACAGGATTTTGCACTGGCAAACAGCTTCAGATGGTATATTAAAGAAAGCCTAGGGGTTTCAGAAGTAGAACAAAAATTCTCTGACAACCACTTTCTAAACCCTAAAAACAGAACAGAAAATGAAACGGTATTTTATCCTGCCATTGCATTAGGCCTTCAAAGGCCTTTTGAATATATAAATAATAAATTTATCGTTTATGCTGAGTGGCAATATAGCGGGTATAACCTTGAAGGTGTCAATTCAACTTACAACATACGCTATAACAGCTTAGGCATTGGCTTACAGTGGGCGTTTTAGCATCCTAATATACATTCAAACACTATAAATCTAGTGTTTAACTTGCTCAAAGTACCGGTCTAAAAACGTTGGATCATCAAAATGGCGCCGACCAATAAACGCCGTGGCATGATTACCCCATTGCCGCATGGCGCCAGGTGATTTCACGCCAGTATTCCAGAGTAAAAAACGCTCCAGCCTATCGGTTCCCTCAACCAGACCATCCGCTGCGAACATGCTTTTTGTTGAACGACCCAACGATGCAGAATTAAATGAAAGGTTACGTAAATCGTCGTAAGGAGCCAACATATAGTGGCTTATGTTCGCTTTCTTTGTATTAATGCTGGTTGGTACATCTAGATTAACAACATAGTGTTGTCTGGCATTAAGTGAAACTGTCACCCTTTGATTTATTTCAGCCACAAAAGGAAAGACCGCTAAAGCCTCCTCATCATGCTGCACACCGGTATAATGGAGTTTCTCAGTATTGGGGAATAATTTGTAGTAACAACCACACGGGTGAACGCTGTCATAAAGAAGTACAGCACCACCCTCATCTAAAGTAACACGCCACATCAGGCCATCCAGCTTACCTCCATAAATATCAAGCAGGTTTTCTTTTGGACGTTCAGAAAACCAGATGACATATACTAGTTGCGGGAGTATTTTCCCGTTAAATCTTGTGTGCTGTAGTAAAGTGTAGACAGTCGGGTGCTCTGTTTTAACCTGCAAATGTTTACCTTTCCATGTCAACTCACCAGGTTGGTCGTATAACCCGGAATGTTCAATCTCAAACACCGGGGCAAAATGAGTAAACAACGTTTGCTGCTCTTCATCACTAAAACGATACAAACCAAGAGCACTACGTGCTTTTGCTTTTTCCAGTAAAGCGTGAATAAATGTTGTTGATTCCTGTGAGTCTGCACCAAGCTGATAATAACGCCAGGGATAATCAGCCTCATATCTGCCAAACTGTTCTTTAAAGGATGCGTTAAGTTTTTTTCCCTGGTAGTTGATCAGGGGTTTAAAGACGGGATAAATCCCCAGCCACTGTCGCCAGTCAATATAGTTGTCCGGGACTTCAGCCTCATGTGCCAGGCCCAACCAAAACGATTCATTCCCGATTAGATTTTTCACTTCCCGTTTGATGCATACTTCGTTACCAAAAACATCCAGCGATATATTCGAGGCCGAATTATCAAGCTCTATCTGCCGGGCTTTTACTCCAAGACGATATGCCTCGTTAAGCCAGTCGGCTCTCTGCTTAAGGCTAAATAACGAAAAATCAAAGCTCGCTAAAAAGCGGTCAATACGAAAGTACTCATGATTTGGAAGGGGGTAAGTTTGTGCGTCATAGCTTTCATCCGAGTTAACCTGTCGCTGGAACTGATGCCATAACTCATTGCACTGAGCATCGGTGAACTTAATGAGGCTGGGGCTTGTTTTATAGCCAACAGATGAACATCCGACACAAAGTAGAAACAGTATGTATGCTATCCATGTGCTATATGGTCTCATTTTTCAGCCCAGTGAATACAATTTCATGAACATCTTTATTTTATATTATTGATCAATATATAGACAACCATTTCCCATAATGTGTTCCTTGTAATTGATGAAAAGGTCACGATCATTAAACCAAAATTTTGTTCCTATCAAACCCGTCTCCTTCGGCCTTTACGCCGACGCCCCGTGGCCCATACGATCAAGCCACTAGTACCGAGAACAATAAACAGTATTTTACATTTCCATAATCACCATATATAGTACCAATACTTTGGTTTTTTACACCTATATAGTGCTAAATACATAATCAACACTATAAGCCCAGCGTAAAACTAAGAGGGAATCCGGTGAGACTCCGGAACTGACGCGCAGCGGTATTGGGGAACGAAAGCGACAAGAGTGGACATTCACTTTGCTTGTAACAAGCAAATACCGAAATCACTCAGGCACTACTTGTAAATATCATTAACGATAAAACAAATGGGAAGCCGTCGCTGTAGGTATCTAATTTTGAGAAATTAGAATCGCCCCTAAGTCCGAAGACCTGCCAAAGATCTCATGCCTATGACTACGGTCATACATGTAATGAGAGAGATCATACCTTCGCGAAAAAAGGTAATGAGAACACCGCCTGTTGCGGCTTTGGTACGTTGGTATTTTAGTACTTTGGCTTCATGGTCTGTGTTTTTGTTTTCTGTGCTGTTTTTACAGCCACTTTCGCGAAGGAGTAACCACTTACGCGAACTGAAAACAAAAGGTCACGACCATGCCAGAACAAACTGCAGTCAGCATACCTGCCAAGATAGAAACCAGCTATCCCTCCCCCTCGTCAACTGACCCCAAACTCCAGGTGATTAAACGCAACGGCAATGCAGCTCCTTACCGTGCATCTAAAATTGCCACTGCCATCACCAAAGCAATTTTGGCTGTTGAGGGTCATTCTGCCTCAGGCTCGTCTCGTGTTAAAGAGACCGTTGAACAGCTTGTAAATGATATTACCGTACGATTCACCAAACACCAGCCTCAGGGCGGTTCTGTTAATATTGAAGAAATACAGGACCAGGTCGAGCTAGGCCTGATGCGTCAGGGCTTGCATAAAGTCGCCCGAGCTTATGTGCTTTATCGGGAAGAACATGCAAAAAAACGCAGCGATGAGGTTGCTGATCAACCCCATTCAACCTTAAAAGTAATCAACAATGATGGCTCTGAATCGCCACTAAATATTGGCCGAATTCGTACCGTTATTAATGATGCATGCGCAGGGCTGAATGACGTTGACGCTGAGCGTTTGATGACCAGTGCGCAGAAAAACCTTTATAACGGTATTAAACAGAAAGATATATCTACCGCTTTAATCATGGCAGCAAGGCCATTAATTGAAGAAGAACCCAACTATTCGTATGTGAGCGCCCGATTACTTCTTGATTCGTTACGAGAAGAGTCGTTAGGATTTTTAGAGATTAGCCTGCAAGCCACTGTTGATGAAATGGCAGCACTGTATCCACTAGCGCTGCATGAGACAATCAAACGTGGCGTATCACTAGAACTATTATCGCCTGAACTGCTCAGCTTTGATTTTGAAAAACTTGGGGCTGCTATTAAACCAGAGCGTGACCTTCAGTTTACCTACCTAGGCCTGCAAACCCTTTATGACCGTTACTTTATACACTGGCGTGACACTCGTTTTGAGCTACCGCAGGTATTTTTTATGCGCGTCGCGATGGGGCTGTCACTAAAAGAGCAAAGACCCACCGAGCGTGCCATTGAGTTTTACGACCTATTGTCCTCTTTCGATTACATGTGCTCTACCCCTACCCTTTTTAATTCAGGCACCAACCGACCACAACTGTCATCATGCTATTTAACGACCGTTCCCGATGATTTAGGGGGGATTTATGATGCGCTTAAAAATAACGCCCTGCTGTCAAAGTGGGCGGGTGGTTTAGGCAACGACTGGACACAGGTACGCGCCATGGGTTCTCGTATTAAAGGCACTAACGGCCAATCACAAGGCATTGTTCCCTTTCTAAAAGTGGTGAACGATACCGCCGTTGCGGTTAACCAAGGAGGTAAGCGTAAAGGTGCGGTTTGTGCTTATTTGGAATGCTGGCATCTCGACGTAGAAGAATTTCTTGACCTGCGTAAAAACACCGGTGATGAGCGTCGACGCACCCATGACATGAACAGTGCCAACTGGATTCCAGACTTGTTTATGAAGCGGGTATTTGAAGATAAAGAGTGGACCCTATTTTCACCCAGTGATGTGCCCGACCTGCACGACCTATATGGAAGCGCCTTTGACGCACGCTATGAGCACTATGAACAGTTAGCAGAACAAGGTGAAATTCCCTTCTTCAAAAAAGTAGAAGCGAAAAACCTTTGGCGTAAAATGCTCTCAATGCTATTTGAAACAGGTCATCCCTGGATCACCTTTAAAGACCCCTGCAATATCCGCTCACCGCAACAACATGCAGGCGTAGTGCACTCATCAAACCTCTGTACGGAGATAACGCTTAACACCAGTGACGATGAAATTGCCGTTTGTAATCTTGGCTCGGTAAACCTCGTAAACCACCTTATCAAAGGTGATTCAGGCAAAGGCGAACTAGACAAGAAACACCTGAAGAAAACCATCAGCACAGCGATACGCCTATTAGATAACGTCATCGACATTAACTACTACGCTGTTCCCCAAGCCAGAAACTCCAACTTACGCCACCGCCCCATTGGCATGGGAATTATGGGGTTCCAAGATGCACTCTATCAACTAAAACTACCCTACAGCAGTAATGAAGCCATACACTTTGCCGACCAATCAATGGAGTTAATCAGTTACTACGCCATTGAAGCGTCAGCAAATCTAGCCAAAGAACGCAGTCCTTACGAAAGCTATGAAGGCTCATTATGGAGCCAGGGAGTACTGCCAATTGATTCACTGAAATTGCTATGTGAACAACGAGGTGAAGCATACTCAGTTCTTGATTACTCTAGTCAGCTTGACTGGCAACCCGTTCGTAAACTTATTAAACAATACGGCATACGTAATTCTAATGTTATGGCTATTGCTCCCACGGCAACCATCTCAAATATCGTAGGGGTTTCCCAGTCCATAGAGCCAACGTATCAAAACCTATTCGTTAAATCGAACCTATCAGGCGAATTTACTGTAATTAACCCCTGGTTAGTGGCGGAGCTAAAATCACTCAACCTTTGGGATGCGGTGATGGTTAATGATCTTAAATACTACGATGGGTCTCTCAGCCAGATTGAACGGATACCCGACGATATTAAAGCACTTTTCGCCACCGCGTTTGAAATTGACTCTCGCTGGTTAATAGAAGCCGCCTCGCGCCGTCAAAAATGGATCGATCAGGGGCAGAGCATCAATCTTTACATGGCTCAACCTTCAGGAAAACTCCTCGACAACCTTTACAAAACTGCCTGGACAAGAGGTCTAAAAACCACCTATTACCTCCGATCTCTAGGTGCTACTCATATGGAAAAAACCACCAGCAGCCAAGTGGATCAACAGGAATCTTTAGCATCATCAACGGCAAGCACTACAGAGAGAACGACAGAGAACGATGAATTCCAGCTCAATGAACCACCGGAAACACCCAAGTTCTGCTCAATACTCGACCCTGAATGCGAAGCCTGCCAATAACTGAAATGATGAAAGAGACTAAGTACATGAATACACCGAATTGGGACAATCCACTAGCCGCGGCTATTCCTTCCCGCGAGTCAGCCATTTTCAGCAATACCACAGAGAAGGTTAAAGAAAACACTACCGATCTAAACGAGTTTCTGCCGCCCGTAAACCCAGATGACAAACGGGTCATTAACGGCCTAACGGATGTGAACCAGCTGGCACCGTTTAAATACCCTTGGGCCTGGGAGTTCTTTCTCAACGCCAACAAAAACCACTGGACGCCATTGGATGTCAACATGTCCCAAGATGTGCATGATTATCACCATAAACTAACGGTGGAAGAAAAGCATGTTTACGAAAATGTGCTGTCTTATCTAACCACCTCCGACATCATGGCCATGCGAAACATTGGGCTAGCCGTAATGGAAAAAATGACAGCACCGGAACTGCAAATTTACCAGGCAAGACAGGTTTATGAAGAGGCCATGCACACCTGGACTTACCAACACTGCATCGAAACCATCGGGCTCGACCAAGGTGAAATATATAACCGATACCGAGTCGTACCGGCTATCTATCGTAAAATTAAATTAGCAAACCAGCGGCTTGAATCGGTCCTGACCACCGATATAGATCTGCGTAATCGTGATGATTTAGAACAGTTCGTCATGGCTTATATATTCTTCGCTGGCATTTTTGAAGGGTGCTGGTTTTACAACGGATTCAGTCCAATTTTTGCACTGCAGCGCAGAGGTCTAATGAAAGGTACAGGAGAGCAGCTGCAATACATAATGCGAGATGAAGTGATGCACTGCGCCTTTGGTATTCGAGTGGTGAAGCAAATTATAAAGGAAGAAAATCTCAGTCTAGACCCTAAGGCGATTAAGGCCATGTGGGAAGAAGCTGATGCAGCAGAACAGGGCTATGCCGATTATATTCTAAAAGAACCTATTTTGGGCTACTCCGCAGAAGAGCATAAAGAGCAGTTTCGCTTTATCGCCAACCGCCGGGCGAAGCAATTAAAACTGGCTGAACCCTTTCCTGGTGCAACCAACACGCTATCTTGGCTAGATGAACAGGCCAGTATGCGTAAGGAGAAAAATTTCTTTGAAACGCGTGTGACTGAATATCAGACAGGAGCTTCATTAAGCTGGTAATAGGTCAATACTAATGTCTAAGGAGCGGGATAACACCATAACGTTATCCCTAACTGAAAGAGTGACTTTTATACCAATTCAGCTTGCTCCCTAAGTACACTGGCAGCTTGCACCATATTAACGAGTGCCAATTTTACCTCATCCCACTGACGTGTTTTCAAACCACAGTCAGGATTCACCCACAAACGCTCTTTCGGCAGATACTGTAACGCTTTATTCATTAGCTCGGTCATTTGGTTAACCGTTGGGATATTCGGGCTGTGAATATCATACACACCGGGACCAATGTCATTGGGATAACGATAGTCTACAAAAGCATCAAGTAGCTCCATCTGTGATCGAGAGGTTTCGATGGTAATAACATCGGCATCAAGCTTACCTATCGCCTCGATAATATCGTTAAATTCCGCATAACACATATGCGTATGGATCTGGATTTCATCGCTCACACCACTGGTACTCAGGCGAAATGCATCAATCGACCAGGCAAGATAAGCCGGCCAATCTGCACGTCGTAACGGTAACCCTTCCCTCAATGCGGGTTCATCGACCTGAATAATGCCTATACCTGCCGTTTCAAGATCATTAACTTCATCTCTCAATGCCAACCCAATTTGCTTTGCTGTCGTTTCTCGTGACTGATCATCACGCACGAACGACCACTGCAACATCGTTATGGGTCCAGACAACATCCCTTTCATCGGTTTGCCTGTTAATGATTGCGCATACTCAGACCATTGAACCGTCATCGGCTGGCGGCGCTGCACATCACCATAAATAATCGGCGGTTTCACACATCGGCTACCGTATGACTGAACCCAGCCATAACGGGTAAAGCAATACCCCGCTAATTGCTCACCAAAATACTCCACCATATCGTTACGCTCGGCCTCGCCATGGACCAACACATCAATACCAATCGACTCTTGCAATGCAACCGCTGTTTTAATTTCTTCCTTTAAAAACGAGTCATACTGAGCGGAAGAAATATTCCCTTTACGATGCGCTAAGCGTAACTTTCGAATCTCTGCTGTTTGCGGAAACGAGCCAATGGTCGTCGTCGGAAATAGCGGTAAATTCAAGCAAGAGGCTTGCACCCGCTGACGATTTTGATAATTTGATTTACGGCTGAGCAGGCTATCATCAATGCTCGCAACTCTATTTTTCACATTCTCATTATTAACTCGCACAGAACTTTTACGAGACGCAAGCGCTTGATCACTCACGACTAGTAACGCTCTAACACTCTCCCGTCCCAGCTCAAGCGCCATTGCCAATACCGACAACTCTTCTAATTTTTGTACCGCAAACGCCAACCAGCTTCTAATTTCAGAATCTAACTCAGCCTCTTCCGCCAAATCAACAGGCACATGCAACAACGAACAGGAGGGCGCTAACCAGAGCCGCTCGCCAAGTTTTTGATGTATAGGCTCTAACCAATCGAGTGTTTTACTTAAGTCATTGCGCCAGATGTTACGTCCATCAATAACGCCTAATGAGAGCACTTTATAGGGCGACAGTTTATCAATAATCATATTAACTTCGTCTCCCCCTCTAACGGCATCAATATGTAACCCATCAACGGGAAGCTGGGTCGCGACACCCAAATTTTCCTTAAGAGGGCCGAAATATATGGCAATCAAGACCTTTAATCGTCTGGTTTGCAACTGATGGTAGGTTTGTTCAAACGCGGTACGCCATGACTGTGGCAGATCAAGCCCCAATATCGGTTCATCAATTTGCAACCAGTCAACTCCGATATCGGCCAGCTGGGAAATTAACCGGCCGTAGACAGGGATAAGCTGAGCAAGCAGCGCTAACTTATCAGTATCATCAGTTACTTTACTCAGCCACAGAAATGAAAGCGGACCAAGAATAACGGGCTTATAGTTAAGACCTTGTGCTTTCGCTTCGGCAATCTCATTGAGCAATTTATCCGCATGCAAAGAAAACGAAGTTTGCCGATTTAACTCCGGTACAATGTAGTGATAGTTGCTATCAAACCACTTCGTCATTTCACCCGCATGAGATGAACAACAGCCCGGCGCACGACCACGCGCAATACGAAAATACTCAGCCAATTCACTTTCGCTCTGATTATGCCTGAAGCGATCAGGTATCGCGCCTAGCAAAATAGACGTATCAAGCACTTGGTCATAATAAGAGAAATCGCCAACAGGCACCCACTTTAAGCCGCTATTACTCTGCAAGTCCCAGTGTTTTTTTCTTAGTTGTTGGCCAACCTCAATCAGCGCCGTCTCATCCGAACGCTCTTGCCAGTAGTCTTCCAGCGCAAATTTAAGTTCTCGCTGAGACCCTATTCGTGGAAACCCTAAATTGTGTGTAATTGCCATTATTGCCATAACCTCCTTTTTATAAATCATATTTAACTCGTTGGAGGCTATGTTAGCCGTAACCATTAATGAAAATAATTGATATTTTTTAATAGATACATGAGTATTACTCATAACAAACCATAAAGAGAAAATAATTTCATGGTAGAACGAATCCACTTAGCCATACTCAAAGCGATTGACGAGCATGGCACCCTCACTGAAGCGGCCAGTGCGTTATGCCTGACACAATCAGCCCTGTCTCACTCCATTAAAAAACTGGAGCAACAACTTAATATCCGTTTATGGAATAAAGAAGGCAGAAACCTACGGTTTACCCAGGCAGGGCAATATCTACTCAACATAAGTCACCAGCTATTACCACAGTTGGTGCATGCCGAGGAGATTTTGCAGCAATATGCAATAGGAAAGCGTGGTTCACTTCGTATAGGAATGGAATGCCACCCTTGCTACAAATGGTTGCTGCGAGTAGTTTCACCTTTTCTTGAAGCATGGCCTGATGTTGATATTGATGTCAGGCAACAGTTTCAATTTGGCGGATTAGATGCGCTTCGCCACCATGAAATAGACTTACTAATAACACCTGATCCAGTCCATGACAGCGATTTAACCTTTCAACCCATTTTTGATTATGAACTAGTGTTAGTGGTCGCAAACAACCACCCCTTAGCTACAAAAGAGGTCATCGCAGCAGAGCAATTATCGTCTGAGGTATTGATTACCTATCCAGTAGCCACTGAGCGGCTTGATATCTACAGCCAATTTCTACTTCCAAACAATAGTTCTCCAAAACAACATATTACGGTAGAAACAACCGATATCATGCTGCATCTAGTGGCTGCTGGGCGAGGCGTCACCGCTCTGCCTGCCTGGCTAGTGGACCAGTACAATAAAGAATTACCCATTAGCGCAATTCGCTTAGGTGAGAAAGGGATTCACAAACAGATTTTTGTCGGAAGAAGAAACCAAGATAGTGGTATTGATTACCTTAGTAGCTTTATTGAACTAGCCCACCGTAAAACCCCAACCTGTTCTAAGGCAATAGTACGAGCTTCCTTTTGCCCCTAAGTAGGCCTTATGAAAAGGCCTACTTAGGGGGGGGTACTATAAAGCCAGTGCATACTTACATCATAGACTGAAGATAATTTTGCAAACCAATTTTATCAATCAACCCCAACTGCTTCTCAAGCCAGTAAGTATGGTCTTCTTCAGTATCTTCAAGCTGCTTAACCAGCATTGCGCGAGTCTCATAATCTTGTTCGGTCTCACACAACGCAATCGCCGCCTTGAGATTTTTGACCACAGAATATTCCAGCGCAAGGTCATTCTTAAGCATATCCGGAACAGTTGCCCCAATATTCAGTGGTTCTCGTTTTGACAGGTTCGGTATACCTTCCAAAAACAGAGTCCGCTTAATCATCTGATCGGCATGACCTGTTTCATCTTCCATCTCATGACTGATTCGCTCATACAGCTTTGAAAGCCCCCAGTCTTCATACATTCTTGAATGTACAAAATACTGATCCATTGCCGTTAGTTCACCAGCTAGCAATTCGTTTAGTACATCGATTACCTTATTACTACCTTTCATAATCTCTCTCCCGCTAGCCTTAAGAATGCATCATTGATTGCAAGTAATTTTCTATGGACACTTTACCGATCAGGTCAAGTTGCGTTTCAATCCAATCAAGGTACTCTTCTTCATAATCAAGAATCCCACCCAATAAATCTCTACTCACATAGTCAGAAATACTTTCACAATAAGCAATCGTTTCACGCAGATCTTGCAGTGTTACTGTTTGAAGTTTTAGATCACACTCCAGCATTTCCTGAGTATGCTCACCAATTAACAACTTCCCCAGCTTCTGTAGATTCGGAATTCCCTCCAAAAACAGTACACGCTCTATCAACTTGTCTGCCTGCTTCATGTCTTTGATGGACTTTTTATACTCATGCTCATCAAGCTCATTCAAGCCCCAATGCTTAAACATTCTTGCATGAAGAAAATACTGATTAATAGCAATTAGCTCGTTACCTAAACACTTATTGAGTAATTCGATAACTTTTTTATCGCCTTTCATAATAATTCCACCCCATATAAATTAAAGACGCATAAACACACGTAGCAATTAATGTAACTAGAGATAGATTATAGACGAAATATGAAGATGCCAATGATTATTTGGCACAAAGAACTAATCGACCAGTAAGAAAAACGCTGACCGATAAGATACTATTTTTAAAAGAGAAAATAATATAAATGCTTTGTATTTAGACTAGCAGGATATCTCTTGCGCTAAATGAAAGTTCTGCGATAGCTGCAATTGAGATATTGTACTATTAACAAGTTCTTTTGCATAAGAGGCACACTGACCACAGCACCCACCTACGCCTAAAGATGAGCGGACATCCCCAAAACCGGTAGCCCCTTCGTGAATTGCATTTTCAATGTCTTTATCAGTTATGCCGTTGCAAATACATACTAACATCTTACAAAGCCCTGCGTTTGAATTTGATAATTGTTATTATATGCTAATGAGAATCTTTATCAAGTGAGAATTACTTCTATTACCTTTTATTAACAAATAATGTCACTAACAAATTGACACTCTCTTTACGCCTGACTAGCATTCCATCTCAGAAAATCTATCCATCCTCCCCTAAAAGCAGATGAGTTATGAGTGCAAGCCTATCTCCAAGCAAACCAAGAATTGCTTCCCGTACATTAATGATTCAAGGCACTACCTCCGACGCGGGGAAAAGCACATTGGTAGCAGGTCTATGCAGGGTGTTAAAACGAAAAGGCATTTCAGTAGCGCCCTTTAAACCACAGAACATGGCATTAAACAGTGCAGTTACAGCCGATGGTGGTGAAATTGGCCGAGCTCAGGCATTTCAAGCTATAGCCTGCGGCCTTGAGCCTATTACTGATATGAACCCGGTATTGCTAAAACCGTGCTCAGACCAAGGAGCCCAAGTTATTATTCATGGCAAAGCCACTTCAACCATGCAGGCTAAGGAATACCATGACTATAAAAAAGTAGCCAGAAAAGCCGTTTTTGAATCGTATAATCGCTTAAAAACTAACTTCGATTACATTGCTGTAGAAGGCGCTGGCAGCCCTGCAGAAGTCAACTTACGAAGTAATGACATCGCCAATATGGGCTTTGCTGAAGAAGCCGATTGCCCAGTTATTATTGTGGCTGATATTGACCGTGGTGGTGTATTCGCTCATCTAGTGGGCACTTTAGAGCTTTTATCTGAATCTGAACAAGCGCGAGTGTGTGGCTTTATTATCAATCGTTTTAGGGGAGATATTTCGCTCTTAGAACCGGGGTTAGATTGGCTGGAGAAACGAACAGCCAAGCCCGTTTTAGGGGTTCTCCCTTATTTGCATGGGTTATATATTGATGCTGAAGACGGTGTTAATGAAGTTGAGAAAGCAGGCGACGCAGATAACGACGAAAAACTTAAGGTGATAGTTCCTGTGCTCCCCCGAATTAGCAATCATACTGATTTTGACCCACTACGTTTGCACCCCCAGATTGAATTTCACTATGTTAAAAAAGGGGAATCGATTCCTCCCGCCGACCTTATTATTCTGCCTGGCAGCAAAAATGTCAGAAGTGACCTTCAGTTTTTAGAAAAGCAAGGCTGGCCAGAGGCAATAAAAAAACATCTCCGTTATGGAGGCAAGGTACTAGGTATATGTGGTGGTTATCAAATGCTAGGGGAACAGATACACGACCCTCTTGGTATAGAAG
>Ga0105351_1000572_pt1 | contig 17353 bp, 8 predicted proteins | sample EN4Hudsemesocosm_FD_83662 | JGI IMG/M metagenome (GOLD analysis project Ga0105351, IMG submission 83662) | Methane-oxidizing microbial communities from mesocosms in the Hudson Canyon - EN4B Hudson Canyon | ecosystem: Environmental > Aquatic > Marine > Cold seeps | place: Hudson Canyon | collected... | reverse complement strand
GATAATGGAGCAACAATAACCTTTGCAGTTGGAGCAACAACTGCTACTTCAACAAGCTTTGCAGTACAAGGTGATGATGTTTATAATGATGCCTCTACAATAACAGTAAAAGTATCAAGTACAACAGGTGGAAACTTTGAAAACCTAATAACAACAGATACATCAACAGTAACTGTAGAAGATACAATTGATGCTGTTGAAGTAATGCTAAATGCTTCAAGAACAGCAAGTGAAGATGATGGAATTCTTATATATTCTGCAACGATTTCTAAAGTAGCAAACAATGATATTACTGTAGAACTGGAAAATGGTGAAACAATTATTATTAAAGCAGGTGAACTTGCTGGAACAACTCAAATTACAGTTAAACTTGATGGTCAAACGCAAGGGGATGATTATCAGTTAGAAGATGAAACGATATCTAATAAAATAGTATCTGCAACAGAAGCAAATGCTGGAACAGCAGGAAGTCTAGAAAACTTAACATTCAATGACAGTGTAAGAACAACAATAATTACCGATGACAGTGATGCAGTTGAAGTTTCTTTAAATGCAACTCAAAGTACAAGTGAAGATGGCGGAAATATAACATACACTGCAACACTTACACAAGTAGCGAATAATGATATCACTGTAACTTTAGATAACAATGAAACCATTGTGATTAAAGCAGGTGACTTAACTGGAACTGTTGATGTTACAGTCAATCAAGATGATGTATACCTTGAAACGGATGCAACGACAGCAAAAATAACTGCAGCAGTTGAAGCAAATGCTGGAACGCTTGGAAGCTTAGAAAATTTAACCTTTGATGATACAATAGTTTCAACAGATATCTTAGATGATGAAGATAAAACAACCGTAACATTAAGTGCCACTGCTGAAGTTGATGAGGGTGGAACGATTTCATATACTGCAACTGTTGACCATGCTCCTCAAAAAGAAAACTTAGTTATTAACTTAAGTAATGGTACTACGATTACAATCTTAGTAGGTGAGACGGTGGGTGCTGTTGATTATCAAGTAGAAGATGATAATATTTATAATGAAGCAGATGAAACATTGGAAGTATCTATTTTAGATGCAACAGGTGGAAACTATGAAAAACTAGATATCACTGATACGGTTACAACCATTATACATGATGATGATATTGATGATTCAACGTTTGCAAATGTATCAATTGTAGATGCTATTGATCCAAATGCAGTAATTGACGCCAGTGATGGAACAGTTGAAAAAGCTAAAATCACAGGTGAAATTGAAGTGGGAGCAACAATCACAAGTTTAAGTGTAACAGATGGTGTTAATACAATTATTATTAATCCTGATGATGTCACAGTTAATGGTGATGGAACATTTACAATAGAGAATTTTGATGTGAGTTCTTTAAATGAGGGAACACTCAGTGTGAATTTATCTGCACAAGATAATGCTGGAAACAGTGCAAGTGACAGTGACACTGTTGATAAAGATACCTTAGCAAATATTACTATAGATGCTACAACTGTTCAAAGTGAAACTTCAGGTACATTTACAGCTCATGCTTATAATGGCGATAACTTTATGACTGCAAATGGTCAATCTTTGGGTTCAATCAATACTGATGGCAATGGTAATTTAGTTGCAGTTAATGAAACAGCAATTTCTACACAATATGGTGTAGGTATTCAAAATAATCAAAATGAGAGTGAAACAGGTATTGATGATAATGAATCATTGCTTGTCAAAATGGATGAAGTAGCAACCAGTGCAACATTTAATTTAAATGTGCCTGCAAATGAATCTTTTGAGGGTGGATGGATTGCATTTGATGTTAATGGAGATGAAATAGCCTCTGGAAATGGAGGCTTTGAAAGCACTGGTGGAGACATTGTTTTAACTGTTTCTGGAATTGGTGAATTTGCTTATGTCGCATTTGATGCACACACAGAAAATGGACGAGCAAGTGACAGTGGTTTTTATGTAGAGCCATCAAGCTTCACGAGTGTAAGTGGTGAAACTCATACGTTTAATGAGTCAAGTGACACAATAACTATTAGTGGAACAACATCTGAAGTAGAAGCCAATCAAGAAATTACAATCGAAATTACTGATGGAGTAAACACCGTTATTACTACAACTGTTGTGCAAAGTGATGGAAGTTATGTAATAACTGATTTTGATGTTTCTTCATTAAATACAAATGATATTTCTGTAAAAGCTACCGTTTACGATGTTGCAGGTAATCCTGCAGTTGCTACAGATACTGTTGATCTTCCAGAGATAATAGATGCCCAAGTTGTGGTATCAGAAGAAGGTTTAGTTGATGGAATAGCTGATTCTACAGGAACACCAGAAGATACAACCAATGATGCAACCGTAAGTGGAACAATAAGTATTACCGATGATGGCAATTCATTATCAGTTACATTATTAGCTCCAACTCAAATCTTAACATCAAATGGTCAGGCAATTGTTTGGAGTGGTGATGATACTCAAGAGTTAATTGGTAAAGCGGATGGTGTAGATACTATTAAAGTGACAATTAATGACAATGGTGATTATGATGTATCATTATTAAAACCAATTGATCATCATCAAAATTCAGTAGAAGATATATTCACGTTAAATATTGGTGTAAAAGCAGATGATGGAAGTGGAACTACAACAGGAAAAATTGTTGTAAATATTGAAGATGATATGCCAGTTAGCAGTGAAATAAGCAGAGAAATTGATGTCGGACCAAGTTTAATAGTTGTTAAAAACTTAGAAGCAGGATTTAAAGATTCAGTTTTTGAAAACAATGAAAATAATGTAACGACAACTAATACAGACAGTGATGCTTTAACAGATAAAATAGAATGGGGAACACCAGTAAGTAGCCAGCATGGTCAATCAGGATACAACTTGATTGATAATAGTGACTTTGCATCAAGTGATGGTTCTCAAGTAAGTTCTAACAGTGCATTTAAATTAGCAGACTTTACTCATCAAAACTGGACCATTTACAGTGACTCATCAACTTTGGATAAAACAACAATTGCAATGAGTATGGATGTTGAGATAAATGGAGAAGTTGTTTCAATTGACTTTGACGTATTAGTAGAACATACAGAGACACCAAACAGTAATGATGCAGATGCTTCAAGAGATATTATAACTCTGCCAGTCCAAGATATTACAAAAGAAATTAATGGACAAGAATATACATTTAAACTAGAAGGTTTTAAAGATTCTAATGGTGATTTTGTAAAAACAATTTATACGAATGAATCAGCCAATAATAACTTTGAGATATTTGCAAGTATAGAATCAAATGCAGATTTACCTCATGTTGAAGGAAACGTTAACGCGAATGCAGGTGCAGATGGACTTGATACCGTTGATTGGGGGAGTTTAGAAAATCCATATGGAACAATGACAGTAAATGCAAGTGGTGGCTATAATTTTGTAGTAAATCAAGATACATATGACAGTTTAGTTGAAGGAGAAACGGCATCTCACAGCTTTACTTACACAGTTAGAGATAAAGATGGAGACGAATCAACAAATACAGTTACCATTGATATTAATGGAACAGCACCAGCTAAAGAAGATGTGATTGTTTCAGTAGAAGATGTCGTTGTAGATGAAGATGCATCAACTGCTACATACTCAGTTGTGGTTGATGTATCACCAACTGTATCTCCTCTTGAAGTTACACTAAATCAAACAGATTTAAATGGTAATCCAATTGTTCTTATCATTGCTGTTGGAGAAACGACAGCATCAGCAACGGTTGATATTGATTTAGTATTACATTCAGATGAAGACTCATCAATTTCAATAAACTCAGTAACAGGTGGAGATTATAAAGATATTGATACATCTGACACAGCAAGCTTTACAGTAGTTGCAGTAGCTGATGCACCAACTGTAAGTATTGATATTGGAGAGGGTGTTGCTATAAATGGTGAAGTAGTAACACAAACAATAGATACCAATAATGTTAATAGTACAGATAGTGGATTTAGTATATCTGCTGTTGATGCACATGGAAATAGTAGCGATATTAGTGTTGTGACTGGTACCAGTCACGATGGTTTTGGAGTTTCAGGTAGTGCATCAGGTGCTGATACCGAGATAGGATTTCTTGATAATGTTGGTTCTGAAAAATTAGTTGTAAACTTAGGTGCTGAAGTTGATTCAATGGACGTGTCTTTCGCTTGGAAACATTCTGTAAATGGTGGGGAAACTGCTAGCGTAGAGTTTTATAAAGATGGTCAGGTAGTAGGTACTGGTACATATAACGGAGGAAGTGATACCGTTGATTCTGCTATTACTTTACAACCAGATAATGGTTCATCGTTTGATAAAGTTGTGTTTGGGGCAGTTGCAGGTGGGGATGACTATTTAATCCATTCAATTTCATATGATAGCGTAGAGTCTGTTGATTTATATAGTTATACAGTAGACATTAATGCTGCTCTTGTTGATTTAGATGGAAGTGAATCATTAAGTGTAACCATTACCAATGTTCCAACAGATGCAATTTTAAGTGAAGGTACAAATAATAATGATGGAACTTGGACAATAGATATTGTTGAAGGTGATAAATCAATTGATAAAACGATTACTATAAAAGTTCCAGAAGATACAGCTGATTTTGACTTGGGAATTACTGCACGTGCTACTGAAATAAGAGACAATGATGATGGACAAAATTATAAAGAAGCAACTGCTTCTGATGCAGTTGATGTTCCAGATATTGTTGTGAATACATTGCCAACAAGTGTGGGTGAAACACAAGAGATCAGTTTATCAAGTACAGTTACCAATGTTACCTTTGTAGTTGATGTATCAAGCAGTATGAGTAATAATGATCTTACTTTAACCCAAAATGCAATCAGTAATCTTATCTCACAATATGAGGGACAAGGTACAGTTAATGTAAATATCATTCAAACTTGGGGTAGTGCAGGAAGTAGTGGAGAAGGAATGGAGACCACAGGTTGGAGCGATGCCAATGTTAATGTAAATCTATTAACAGACAAATCAGGTACAGATTTTGATCAAGGGTTAAAAGCTACAGTTGATGCTTATGCTATTGCACCAAGTGCAGATAATAGTGTTGTTTTCTTCTTTGCTGATGGAAATACCTATGACAGTTATGAAGATGATTTTGATGCATACTTATCAACATGGAATAATTTTATATCAACTCAAAATATTGAGTTACATACCATTGGAGTGAATGTAGGAAGTTTATCTGACTTAGATAAAGTTGCTCAAGCAAGTGATATTAATCCCCTTTATGTTAATGATATTAATGATTTAAATGATGTAGTAAGTGATCTGGGAGTAACTCAAGGCTCTGTATCTGGAAATGTATTAGATAATATAGATTTTAATACAGATGGTGCAGGAGGCATTACTTCAATTGTTGTTGATGGAACATCATATACAAGTCAAAGTTTCCCTCAAAATGGAGTAACTACAAGTGAAGGCTCTAAACTTACTTTTGATTTCACAACGGGTGCATATGTGTATGTGGCAACAAGTGCAAATGTAAGTGCAGATATCACTGAAACATTTAAAATCTATGCACAAGATTCAAATGGAGATGAAACTTCATTTGATGTAACTATTAATGTGGATATAGAAGAAACACCTGTTGATGAAACAGAAGAACCTACTACTCCAGACACTGACACTACACCAACTATGCACAGTGACAATTCTGATATAGCCGTAAAAACTCCTACAACAAGTGGTGCAGACAATAGAGGTGATGGCGATGATGATGATTATGATAAACTTAAAGGGTCAGATTCAGATGATACTATTGTTGCAGGAGATGACTGGGATAAAGTTGAACTTAAAAAAGGTGATGATCAATTAACCATTGGTGATGCGGGTGATGACTATGAAGAAATTAAAGCACATGATGGCGATGATATAGTCAAAGCTGGTAATGATTGGGATAAAATTGACCTTGGAAAAGGTGATGATCATTTACAAGTAGGAGATGCTGATAGTGCTGGTTATACTGAAATAAAAGCTGGCGATGGAGATGATGTTATTCATGCTGGAAACAATTGGGATAAAATCGATGGTGGTAAAGGATTTGATGTTCTTGGATTGGATGAAGAATCAATTGATTTAACGCAGGTTAATGCTAAAAACATGGAAGTAATTGATTTAAATAACAATGTGAACCAAACTGTAAATATTGACTTTGATGATATTGTTGATTTAACCGATGGGGATAATGACTTAATCTTTGTTGGTGAAGATGGAGATGTTATTAACTTTGATGATGATTCCCAATGGAAAAAAGAAGGAACAGAGACTACAAAAGTTGATGGAGTTGAGGGTGACTTTACAGAATATGTCAGTAATACAAACTCAAATATCTCTATATTTGTAGAAGATGATATAGAAATAGATGACGGTACGTTTTAATTAAAAAAGAGAGAAATTTCTCTCTTTTTTATAAAGTAAAAATAAATATATATAAATCTTCTTTAGTTTAGAGAAGATAAAAGGTTAACCATCAAAATTTTATTTTTAATATTAATTGTAAGTTTCGTTAATGCAGGTCATTTAGTCAACTTGCATGTTAATCAAACTCACTCTTTAATTGCCTTTGTAGAATCACTCAGTGATGTAAAGTATGCATCAAAAATACCCAAAGAAATATATTTAGCTGACTATAAAAATGATGAAGAGTTTATAAATAAACTAAAAGCGATACATAAAAAACTTAATAAAAAAGCAATTTATAAACATAAAAAAACTAAAAGCTTACTTGAAGCCATCTATATAGAATCACTAAAAAGTAAAAATTTAAATCAATTAAAAACTAAAATATTTGCATACAAAACAAGTATGAAAAAGAATGAATTAGAAAAATATTTTCATTACTTGAATCAACTGCTTCCTAAATATGAAAAAAGTATTTGGGTAAAGGAATATGATAAATTAATATCTAAAAAAAATGAAATTATGAAACTTATGGATAAACACAATTATGATAGATTAATACAAAAAGTAGCCCATTTTTATCACGTAGATAGTGAAAAAATGGATAAAATTGATATTGCATTTTATCCAATACCAAGTGGAGACAATGTAAATGCTTACAGAATTAAAAACCTCGAAACTGTGGGTGTTTTAGTCAATAAAAATCAAAATTTACAATGGCTTTTAAGTGCTACTATTTTACATGAAATTTCACATACCATTTACTCCAAAAGCCAAATTGTAAAACAGAATTTTAATATTAAAAACAGACATAAACGCTCAAATATAGTTGAATCAATGGCAACCTCAATTGGTGCTGGATGGGGTTATGAACAGATATCTGGAAAGTTAGCAACAATTAAGTGGTATAATAATAAAACTTATGATAAATTAGCTAAAATTATATATCCAACATTAAAAATATATTTAGATAATGACAAAAAATTAGATAAAAACCTTATCAAATATGTAAAAGAGTTATTATGAAACAAACTACAATGACAGATTTTATACAACTAGAAGAGCACACTCATGAATTAGAACTTATCAATGAAGAATTACAAAATAGTATAAATAAAGAAGTTGAAAAAAACAGACTAAAAGATGAAATGATGTTTCATCAAAGTAGGTTTGCGAGTATGGGTGAAATGATAAATAATATTGCACATCAATGGAGGCAGCCTTTAATGGAACTATCATCATTATTTATAAATATAGAAGCACAATTGAAACTCAATGGAAAAGTATCCAGTCAAGAAATTTTGGAATCAATTGGCAAGTCAAATGAAATTACAAAATATATGTCCGATACCATAAATGATTTTCAAAACTTTTTTGCAAAAGATAAAGAAAAACTTTGTTTCAATATTTCAGAACAATTAAATACTTCAATCAATATCATCAGTTCTGGTTTGAAAAAAAACAAGATTAACTTAGATATTATTATTAAAAAGAACCCTGTCATTTGTGGTTTTAAAAATGAGTATTCTCAAGTGGTGATTAATATTGTTAATAATGCAAGAGATATGTTGGTTGAAAGAAATATTACAAATCCTAGAATTAAAATATTTATAGAAGAAGATGAAGATCTTGCAGTATTACGAATCAGTGATAATGCAGGTGGTATAGATGAACATTTGATGACTAAAATTTTTGAACCTTTTTTTACCCAAGAAAAAAGAAATGGCACAGGTATAGGACTGTTTATGTCAAAACTTATTATTGAAAATAATATGGGTGGAAAACTCATGGCAATCAATAATGATGAAGGGGCAGAATTTATAATTGTTGTTCCAAAGGTTCTTTAAAAAACTGTACTACTCTCTTCACATTTTTTTAATCAATAATTAGATATAATAGGCAAAAATAAAACAATCACACAGGATAATTATGTCAAATAACCTACTTCAAAAACAAGCTGATACGATTAGATTTTTAGCAGCAGATATGGTTCAACAAGCAAACAGTGGACACCCAGGTGCTCCAATGGGTTTAGCAGATATTGCTACAGTATTAAGTTCTCACTTAAACGTAAACCCAAACAATTCAAAATGGTTAAACAGAGACAGACTTGTATTTAGTGGTGGTCACGCAACAGGTTTAGTTTACTCTTTATTACATCTTTGGGGATTTGACTTAAGCATTGAAGATATCAAACAATTTAGACAAACAGGTTCAAAAACTCCTGGACATCCAGAATACAATCATACTCATGGTATTGAAATCACAACTGGACCATTAGGACAAGGTATTGCAAATGCAGTAGGTTTTGCAATGGCTTCAAAATATGCAAAAAATGTTTTAAATGACGATATCATCAATCATAAAGTTTTCTGTTTATGTGGAGATGGAGATTTACAAGAAGGTCTTTCGTATGAAGCTGCAGCAACGGCTGGTCATCAAAAATTGGATAACCTTGTAATTATTTATGATTCAAATAACATTACAATTGAGGGTGATACAAGTATTGCTTGGGATGAAGATGTAGTTGCACGTTTTAAAGCGGCACACTTTGAAGTAATAGAAATAGATGGACATGATTTTGCTGCAATTGATTCAGCCATTACAGCTGCAAAGAAAGCAACTAAACCAGTACTGATTAAAGCAAACACGGCAATTGGTAAGGGTGCTGCAACAATGGAAGGAAGTCATCATACCCATGGTGCTCCATTAGGTGATGATGAAATTGCAGCTTCAAAGAAAAAAGCTGGATTTGATCCTGAAGTTAAATTTTTTGTTGATGATGAAGTAAGAGCTGCATTTGATAAAACTGCAACTGGAGCGCAACTTGAAGACGCTTGGGAAAAAGTAGTAAATGCAAGTGATAAAAAAGAGACTTTAGATGCATTATTAAATCCTGATTTTGATTCAGTTGAATACCCTGATTTTTCTGAAGTTGCAAAAACAGCAACAAGAGATTCTAACCATAAAATTTTAAATGCAATTGCAGCTAAAGTTCCTGGATTTATGGGTGGAAGTGCCGATTTAGCACCATCAAATAAAACAGAATTAAAAGGTATGGGTGATTTTCCAAATGGTAAAAATATCCACTTTGGTATCAAAGAACATGCTATGGCATCAATTACTAACGCGATGAATTTATACGGATTATTCAGAGTATTTTCAGCAACTTTCTTTGTATTTTCTGATTACTTAAAACCAGCAGCAAGAATAGCAGCGCTTTCAGATATCCCTCATCATTTTGTATGGACGCATGATTCTATTGGTGTAGGTGAAGATGGACCAACACACCAACCAATTGAGCACTTATCTCAATTTAGAGCATTACCAAACTTTTTTGTTTTCAGACCAGCCGATGCGACTGAAAATGTTGCGTGTTGGAAGGTTGCACTTAAATTAAATGCACCTTCAGGTTTTGTTTGCTCACGTCAAGGATTAGAAACGTTAAAACCTGAACGTGATTTTGGTGAAGTTTCAAATGGGGCTTACTTACTTAAAAAAAGAGAAGGGGCAACAGTTACAATCATGGCAAGTGGTAGTGAGCTTATGCTTGCACTTAAAACAGGTTGTCACTTAGAAAAAGATGGAATAATGGCAAACGTTGTTTCTGTTCCATGTTTTGATTTATTCTTAGAGCAAGAGCAGTCATATGTAGACCAAGTGATTGACAAAAATACAAAAGTATTTGCAGTTGAAGCAGCCAGGGCTCTAGAATACTATAAATACGCAGATGTGGTTTATGGTATGGATACATTTGGAGCAAGTGGTCCTGCTAATGATTTATTTGAAAACTTCGGTTTTACTGTAGATAAATTAAAAGAAAATATCAAAAAAGATTTATAAAAACTCTTTTTAATAGAGCACAATTTTCTGTGCTCTATTCTTTACTCTTTCCTTATACTTTTTTTTATTGTAAAATTTCTTCTTATTTTAAACCATTTTTGTTAAAAAATCACTTTCAGTTCATTTTGAAGTTATACACTTACTTCAAATATAAAAATATTTACGAGTAAAAAGGATCTACAATGAAAACAAGATTAGAACACGATTTATTGGGTGAACGAGAAATTCCACAAGATGTTTATTATGGTATTCAAAGTGTCAGAGCACAAGAAAACTTTGATATCACAGGAATAACACTTTCTAAATTTCCACAATTTATTATTTCTTTGGCAAAAGTGAAAAAAGCAGTAGCTTTAGCAAACTTTGAACTTGATTTATTAGAAGAAAATAAAAAGAATGCAATTTGTGAAGCGTGTGATGATATTATTGATGGTCGATTTCATGACCAATTTATTGTTGATATGATTCAAGGGGGTGCTGGAACATCTGTTAATATGAATATTAATGAAGTTGTTGCCAATCGTGCACTTGAAATTATGGGCCATAAAAAAGGTGAATATAAATATTTACATCCAAATAATGATGTCAACCTTTCTCAATCAACCAATGATGCTTATCCAACAGCATTAAGAATTACATTATTTGAAAAGATTTATGAATTAACTGATTCTATGAAAATTTTAGAAAAAAGCTTCGAGCGTAAAGCGCTTGAATTTCATGATGTGATTAAAATGGGTAGAACACAATTGCAAGATGCTGTTCCAATGACGCTGGGACAAGAGTTTAGTACATATTCAGTGATGATTGCTGAAGACATACAACGACTTAAAGAAGCACAACAGCTCGTTCGTGAGATGAACTTGGGAGCTACTGCAATTGGTACTGGGATCAACTCACATCCTGATTATATTAAAACAGCAGAGCGAAAACTTCAAGAAGTAACAGGACGCCCTTTTGTAACTGCAAAAAATCTTGTTGAAGCAACACAAGATACAGGTGCTTATGTTCAAATATCAGGGGTATTTAAAAGAGTAGTGACAAAAATATCTAAAATATGTAATGACTTAAGATTGTTAAGTTCAGGTCCAAGAGCAGGATTTAATGAAATAAATCTTCCAGCAGTGCAGCCAGGAAGTTCAATTATGCCAGGAAAAGTAAATCCAGTAATTCCAGAAGTTGTCAATCAAGTAGCTTATCAAGTTATTGGTGATGATTTAACAATTACACTAGCCGCTGAAGGTGGTCAACTTCAACTGAATGTATTTGAACCAGTAATTGCGTATAACCTTTTCAGTTCAATTAATATCATGAGAAAAGCCTTTGAAACATTAGCAACTAAATGTGTAGATGGAATCACAGCCAATAAAGAGCATTGTGAACGTCAAGTTCTTAATAGCATTGGGTTAGTTACTGCACTTAATCCTCATATAGGTTATGAAAATGCAACATCAGTTGCTAAAGAAGCACTTAATAATGGCTATTCGGTTTATGATATTGTTTTAGAGCGAGAATTATTAAGTAAAGAACATTTGGATGAAATCATTAAACCAGAAAATATGATAAAACCAAGAATGCTAAATAAGTAAAGGCACTTTGATGAAAAATGCGATTGGAATTATTGGGGGAGTGGGTCCCTATGCAGGATTAGATCTGAATAAAAAGATTTTTGATAATATGAAAACAAATGGTACAGATCAAGATTATTTGGATGTATATTTGGTTTCGCAGGCTTCAGATATAACAGACAGAACCTTATATTTAAAAAATGAAATAAGTACCAATCCAGCTGAAGGATTGTTTCGTGCAGCACTAAAACTTGAGGATATAGGAGCAGCTGTTATTGCAATACCTTGTAATACAGCACACTCTGTTAAAATATTTAGCCGAGTTAAAGAATTGATGAGACTTGCAGGGTGTAAAGCAAAGTTGTTAGATATTGTAGAAGAGACCCATAAATTTTTAGAAGAGAATTATTCTGATATCAAAAAAATTGGCTTGTTAGGGACTCTTGGTACCTATGAAACCAAATTGTATGAAAACTACTTTAATAAAATAGGTAAATTTGAATTAGTAAATCCAAATATGGATGGGAAAAACAATGTACACAATGCCATTTATAATTTAGAGTTTGGAGTAAAAGCAGTTTCAAGCCCAGTGACTCCTGAAGCTAAAGAACTTTTTGAAAAAGAGATAGACTCATTTTTGGACAATAAAGTAGAAAGTGTTATTTTGGGATGTACAGAAATTCCATTGGCTTTTGACAATGAAAATTTTTACAAAGAGGCTTTATTAATTGATCCTACAAATATATTGGCTCGTGCATTAATTCGAGATTCAGATGAAAGATATTTAAAAAGTATTTAATCCCATTGACCCTTCATTTTTTAATGATTAAAATATATCCTCTTTTTATTATAAAAAGTGTATTATAAATATGATTGGAGTGTTTTATTATGCAATTAAAACTTTTTTTACTCTTATTGTTCCTTCTGTTTTCAAACTCTTATGCATTGGCACAAAAAAACATACTTATTTTAAACTCATATCATAAAGGTTTTCAATGGAGTGATGAAATCATTGAGGGTATTGAAGAAGTATTTTATGATACTAATATTGATACCACCATTTTATATATGGATGCCAAGCGTATTACCTCTGCTAAATACTATAAAGAAATAGGGGATTTGTATAAACTACAGTTAAAAGATAGAAAGTACGATTTAGTCATTGCCATTGATAGATTCGCGTACAACTTTTCCCTACAATATTATTCCAAACTTTTCACTGATGAAAAACTCTTTTTTGTAGGGATTGAAAAATTCAGTCAGAAAAAACTTGAACTATATGGTTTAGAAAAAAAGACCTCTGGTTTATTAGAAAAACGTGCCATTAATGATATTGTTAAACTGATATATAAAATGATGCCAAAAATTAAAACATTGTATATTGTCAATGATAAGAGTGCAAGTGGAGATGATACAGAACCTTATATTTATAATGCCATCGGTGAAATTGGTGGTAAATTTGATGTTAAATATATTAAAAATACAAATTTAAAAAAGCTCACCCAACAATTCTCAATACCTAAAGAAAATGAAGCAGTTTTTTTCATACGTTTTTATAATGATAGACCAGGAAATCTTTATAAAAACCATGAAATTGAAGCAATGATTGATTCAAGTGAGTTACCTGTTTTTGTCACTGATACTCTTTTTATTGGAAATGGTCCCCTTGGAGGAAAGCTTGTACCCATTAAAAAGCTGGGTACGAGAACAGGACGTGCAGTGATGACTGTTTTAGAAAAAGACCTTGATAAAATTTATATCAAAGCAGATGACACTTATGAATATATTTTTGATTATGAGAAAGTAAAAAAATTTGGATTAGATCCTAACAAATTAAAAAGACGGTTTACCTATGTGAATATGCCGGTTTCATTTTTCGATAAATATAGAGAGTTTATTAATTTTATTTTTATAATTTTCCCCTTTTTCTTGCTGCTCAGTGGTATTCTAATCTATAATTTATATTTTAGATTAAAAAACTCGAAGTTATTACAAGCGCGTATGGAGTTTGATAAAGCTTTGTTAAATATCATTGAAAATCCTATTGTATGGCAAGATAAAGATGGTAATGTGATAGAATCAAATTCAAAATTCCTTGATTTGATGAATTTTCCCACACCTCTTAATAAAGAGATAAAATTGGCTGATTATTTAAAAAAGAGTAAGTGTACCTCTTTGGCTAAAGGTTTGGATCAGTTTATAACCAATACTTCAATAAGTAATGAACTCAAACTCAAAGATGGTGAGGGTAAAGAGTATATTTATTATATCAATCATAAAGAATATATGGAAGATTTTTATAACAACAGTGGAACGGTAACTGTTTTTACGGATATTACAAAAGAGCGACATGCACAATTAGAAAAAGACAAACAACAAGATTTTATAATACAGCAATCAAAACTGGCTGAAATTGGTGAAATATTTTCTTCTATTGCCCATCAATGGAAAACGCCTTTAGTTGAGATATCAACCATTGCACAAGAACAACTGTATAATACAACTAATGAGATGGAACACTCCCCTTATGTTGATGATATTATGAAACAAGTTACTTATATGACAGAAACCATAAATGATTTTCAGAGTTTTATTATGCCTTCAACTCAAAAAACAATTTTTAATATCAATGATGCGGTTGTTAAAATGATGGATATCATTCATCATAATATGAAATACAATTATATTAATGTTTGTATCAATGTTCAAGCTAATACAAATTTAATGATTAATGGGTATAAAAATGAACTCATGCAAACATTACTAAATATTGTAAACAATGCAAAAGAGACAATTTTAAAAAATGCAGATAAAACCAAAAGATTAATAACAATCACTATAAAAAATGTAGAGCATTTTGTACAAATAGAGATTGAAGATAATGGAGGAGGTATTCCTCAAGAGCATATAAGTAATATATTTGATGCTTATTTTTCTACAAAAAAAGACGGACATGGTATTGGATTATATATGGCTAAACTTATTATTGAAGATAAAATGAATGGAACTATAAATGCATCCAATACAAAAAATGGCGCGAAGTTTACGATTAAATTGGAGTTGAGTAATGAAAATACTGGTTCTTGAAGATAATGAACGATTAAATAAGTTAATAACAGCAGCACTACTTAAAGAAGGTTACCGTGTTGATTCTTTTTGTGATGGAGAAGAGGCCCTTGATGCACTGGCAAATGGATATCAGTGTTTTATACTAGATATTAATGTGCCTTCACTTGATGGTATTTCTATATTAGAAACCATACGTATGTATTATTCAAATGTTCCTGTAATTATAATGAGTTCCAATCATGAATTAGAAAAAATACAAGCTTCTTATGAAGTTGGATGTGATGATTATCTTAAAAAACCATTTCATATTTTTGAATTGATTCAAAAGGTGCGAAAACTATGTCACTTTGAACCCAAAATTCTTGATTTAGGAGATGGATTTAATTTTCATTATGTCAAACGTTATTTAATAAAAGAAGGAGAAGAAATCAAATTAACAAAAAAAGAGATTCTTTTTCTTGAGCTTATTGCCAAAGATATTCCTCGAGTTTTTAGTTTTGAAGAAATTGAAGAGTATGTATGGGAAGGTGAACCCTCAACACTTAATAACATACGAGCGCTTGTAAAACGTATTCGAAAAAAAATACCAGAAAACTCTATTCAAATTGTTAAAGGAATAGGTTACTGCCTTAATAAATCCTGTCAAGTTATAACGAAATAATTCATTATACGTCAAACTAAGTTATATAAATAAGTTGGTTTGAGTCCTTAAAAATCTACAAAATCCCTACAAAAAGTCACATTTAAATCGTTTTGGTTTCTTACAATTAATTAAGTCGTTTTTAGGTTGAGATACTTTGAGATTGAACTTCAATAAAAGGAGAAAACATGCCTACCATGTTAAAACAAATGCCACTGTGGCAAAAAATATTTATAGGGCTAGTCTTAGGATTAGCAACTGGTCTAATATTTGGAGAGAGTGCACAAGCATTAAAACCAATTGGAACTTTGTTTATTAATCTGATTAAGATGTTAATTGTTCCCCTGATTTTTGTTACTTTGGTTTCTGGAATTGTTGCTATGGATGATCTTAAAAAGATGAGACGTATTGGAATGAAAACATTCTTTATATATTTACTGACAACAGCAGTTGCCATTAGTATTGGTTTGGCTTTTGGAATCATTTTTGAACCAGGTGCTGGAATATCTTTAGAAGGTGCAAAAGCAGTTACATCAAAAGAAGCTCCTGCATTAATTGATACTTTCTTAAATATCGTTACTAGAAACCCAGTGGCTAGTTTTGCCAGCGGAAATATCTTGCAAATCATATTTTTTGCCATTATGTTAGGTGTATCAATTAACCTTGCAGGTGAAAAAGCAAAACCAGTTGCAGATTTTTTTAATGGTTTCTCTGAAGCAATGTTCAAAATGACAAACATCATTATCTCTTATGCTCCTATAGGTGTATTTGGACTAATGGCATGGGTTTCTGCTTCATATGGTATTGACCTTTTAGTGAGTTTAGGAAAAGTAATTGTTGTCGTTTACATTGCTTGTATTGTTCATGTAATTTTTACTTTAGGTGGTACAATTGCATTTATTGCAAAACTAAACCCAATCAAATTCTTCAAAGGAATTATCTCAGCTCAATCTGTAGCATTTACTACAACAAGTAGTTCAGGAACGCTTCCAGTTACTACAGACAATGTTGTAAATAACCTTGGAGTTTCAAAGCCTGTTTCAAGTTTTGTATTACCATTGGGCGCAACCATTAATATGGATGGTACAGCACTTTATCAAGGTGTATGTGCAGTATTTGTTGCTCAAGCTTTTGGTATTGATTTAACTATGGCAGATTATGGAACGATTATTCTTACTTCTACATTGGCTTCAATTGGAACAGCAGGAGTTCCAGGTGCTGGATTAATCATGTTAACATTGGTATTAACTTCAATTGGTTTACCATTAGAAGGTATTGCAATTATTGCAGGGATTGATCGTATATTAGATATGGCAAGAACTACAGTTAATGTTACAGGTGATGCAATGGTTTCAGTACTGATTGCTCAAGGTGAAAATGAATTGGATACGAATATTTATAATTCAGATACAAGCGTACAAACTTCAGATGAAGATATTTCTGAAGAAGTAATCGTAAATAAAGTTATGAACTCATAATATTTATCCTACCTTTGTACCCAAGAAGATCTTTATTCTTGGGTACAAAAAATACCTAATAAATAAATTACAAAATTAACTATAAAATCAACTTATACCCTATGTTTTGAAAATTTCTTAAAATCTTAGGAGGAAGTTTTTTATTGAGGTTTTTTGTAAACTGTCTCATTGCATTTTGTGTAACCTCTTCATTGTTTTTCCATAATACTTTTATCATTTGGGCATACGTTGTGATTTTATCATTGGTAATTAACATTTTTAAAAACAGTACTTCTCTAGAAGTCAATATAAAGTTTTTTACAGGCCCTTTG
>Ga0105351_1000555_pt1 | contig 17558 bp, 11 predicted proteins | sample EN4Hudsemesocosm_FD_83662 | JGI IMG/M metagenome (GOLD analysis project Ga0105351, IMG submission 83662) | Methane-oxidizing microbial communities from mesocosms in the Hudson Canyon - EN4B Hudson Canyon | ecosystem: Environmental > Aquatic > Marine > Cold seeps | place: Hudson Canyon... | reverse complement strand
TTACTTTATTATTGTAATTTTTAGATAGAGATTTATTACTCTGATTTGTCAGATGGTGTTGAATCTTCTGATTCTTCTTGTGTCTCATCACTATTTTGAGCTTGTTTTTTCTTACGCTTTTCTTCTTTTTTCTTCTGTTTTTCTAACTCGCGAGCACGTTTTTCATAAGAGTAGTTTGTTTTAGCCAAAAGTAATCCTTATTGGTAATTAATAGATTTGTAGTATTATTGATAAAAAATTATAAGTTTAAGATAAGAAAAAAAGGACAGAGTATTCTGTCCTTTTTAAAGAAGGCTACAGTCCTGTAACGTTTTCTGCTTGTGGACCTTTTTCACCTTGACCAAGTTCAAAAGAAACCTTTTGACCTTCGTCTAATGAAACTCTACCATAACCAGTGTTGTTAATTTGTCTGTAATGTACGAATACATCTTTTCCACCATCTTCTTGTTCGATAAAACCGAAACCTTTTTCACTGTTGAACCATTTTACTGTTCCGTTTACTAAATTTGCCATTGTTGTTCCTTGTGTTAATATGCTCTATAAAAAGCAGTCGAAAATATAAAGTTGAGCGAGTTCTTTAGAATAGATTGTACTGTTAACAAAAGGTCAGCAATATAAAGCAAGCTAAGGATGAAACGCTAATTCATCTTTCAATTACGCGTATTATAACATGAAATTTTATAAAAAGCAAATGATTTAGGGTGAAATTGTAAAATTTAGTTATTTTCTTTAAAATAACATGAAATACAAGTGCTAACCAGTGTAAAATTGGGGGAGTGCTTAAAGAAGAACGTTATTTAACTTTTAAGTTTTACGCTAAAACTACTTTCATTATTAGATAAACTGGCTTCTTCATTTGCTAAATTACACTTTTGGGTAATAGAATTGAGATCATCATTATAAAAATCATATTCAGTTGCACCTATGCTAAAGGTAATAGAGGTACTGCCAAGTTTTCTTTTAATATTAGCAATATCAATTTTTGTTTTAGCTCTTTCTATATTTATACCTGGAAACATTAAATAGAAGATATTATGGTGTGAAAAGTAGACTATGTTGTCGTTGCCTAAGGTTACATATAGATATTTGACTGTACCTCTTAAAAAAGTACTTATGTTCCCATGTTTTTCAATCTCTAGTTTTATATCACTAAAATTGTCGATGGTGAGTTTAGCAATAACCAGCGCTGTCTTATTATTATCTGCTTTTTTTATTTCTTTGTCTAAAATCTCTTCAAAAGAAAAACTTTTAAACTTAGGAAGGTTTATTTCTAAAGTTGGGTCTTCATCGGCTCTTTTTTGGAACGCATTTTGCACACTTGAAGAACTAGTTGAACTTTTTGAAAGTTCTAACTCTCTTTCAAGTTTTGAAATTTTTATTTGTGCTAGTTCAAGTTGATTCTCTAGTGTTTTACCCTTCTCTTTATCATTTAACATACTTTGTGCGAGTTTCTCTTTAGTTTTTCTATGTTCACTTACGTTTTGAAGGAGCTTTTCTCTTGCTGCTTTTATTGTATAATCTACTGAATCTTTAAGGTCTTCATTGTTTACAATAACATCTTTACTTACTGCATCGTTTATTCGTATTATTTTATTGAATCTTTTATTTAGCCTTTGATACTCGTGTAACAGCTTTTCATACTCAATAACTGCTCTGGCTTCTGTGTCATATAGTGTTTGAAAATCTTCTATTACTTTAGCGCCATGTTCTAGTATTTTTTCTTCTTTGGTTTTTTTATCCATTTTTTTGCCTATTAAATATCTTTTAAACTATCTCTGACACTTAAAAACTCGTCCAAGTTGTCAAAAAAAATATCAATGAGATTTGGATCAAAATGTTCACCTCTTTCTTCTTTAAACATTTTTAATATTCTATCATCATCCCAGGCCTTTTTGTAAACCCTATTGCTTCCTAGTGCATCAAAGACATCTGCTAGTGCAGTTATCCTTCCATATATATGTATATCTTCTCCACTTAAACCTCTAGGATATCCTTTTCCATTCCATTTTTCATGGTGTTCATATGCAACTGTTGATGCCATTTTAAGTAAAGGCCTGTTTGAAGTATTTAACATTTCGTAACCTAAGCGTGCATGCGTGTCCATTATTTTTCGCTCTTCTTCATTAAAACGCGCAGGTTTATTCAACACAGCATCAGGAATTGCAACTTTTCCTATATCATGCATAGGACTTGCTTGTTTTAACATCTCTGCTTCTTTTTGCGAAAGACCATAGTGTAAAGCAAGTATCTTAGAGTACTCAGCAACCCTTTTGACGTGATTTCCTGTTTCTTTGCTTCTACTCTCTCCAATAGCACCCATTGTAAATACAACTTCTTTTTGTGTATCTTCTATTTCTTTTTGTAATGCTTCAACTTCTGCAAGTTTTACTTGAAGTTCATCGTATTCTTTTTGTTGTCTTTTGTCACTTCTTATCATGATTTTGTCTTGCCTTCTGACATCTTTGATAAGTTTCTGCGTGGTTTTAGTGAATTTTTCTTGTAATTCTTCAATTTCTGCAATAAGTTTATTTTCAAAAACTTCCATGTTATTTCCTATTTTTCACTTAAAACAAAATTTAATTTTTCAAAATCTTCTTTAAAATCTTCTCCAGCTTCCAATGCACTGTCATTGTCTTTATCATAAATCCAATTTATTTCAATGTATTTTCCTTCATTTGACATCTCTTCTATTAGATCAAAAAAATCAAAAAATAGTTTTGAACTACTACTATTAAAGTATATGATCTCAAAATTTATAATTGTTTTTGGTAGTTCATGTCCTTTAAAATATTCTTCTACCCAGTCAATCATTGGTTTGTAAAATTCAAAAGTATTCTCTGGATATGATTTTCCTTTAATTTCTATAAGTCCTTTTTGCGCATCTAATACTATATTTGGGGTATATTTTGTTTCATCTATTGTTAAGTTTTCCATAGTTATTCTCCCTTTTTTTTATTTGATATATTTGCTTGAAACATAAATTGATATTTATTTTCATTAATTGGAGTAAACTTAAATTCAATATTATCGCAACGTTTTGAAATTTCTAAAAAACCAATACCTGCACCTTTATTATGTTTGTCTAATCCACTTCTTCGTAGTTGTCTATATTGTTGTTTAACTTCATCTCTTGTCATTTTATTTATGTTGTTTAGTTTAGGAGATAATTTTCTTTCATCTACAATATCTACGATGTTTCTACTTAAAACATAATAACTTTCATTTTCTTTATTATATCCAACAAGTACCAAACCTTTAGGGTCAAATTCTTCGTTTTTATCACTTTTTGACTTTGAATAGTTCATCATATTTTGAGATAATTCGACAAAAATTGTAAAAATATTGGTTGAGGCAGAAATGCTAACATTGTTTTTCTCTGTCTCTTTCTCTAGGGCTTCAGTCATGTTTGAAATTAAATCCTGTGTTAACATTCCTCCATAAGATAAAAAAACGATTCCACTATTATCTAAAAAGTCTTCTAGTTTTGTGATGTCCATATTAACTCCTTATTTCAAACTATTAATAGCTTGTTCTAATTGTTTTGTTGTAATAGGTTTTAGTAAAACTATATCAACACCAGAATTTAAAGCCTGTATTGTTCTTTTTTTATCAACTATAGATGTAATCATTATTATTTTGGCATTTTTATCTGCTTTTCTTAATGTATGTGCTACGGTTATACCATCTATAATTGGCATCTCCATGTCAATAGTGATAAAATCTGGCCTTTCTTTTACGTAAATAGATAAAGCATTTTTCCCATCACTTGCCTCACATACAACTTCATGTTTTAAATCTACTAACATTTTTTTTATAAAACGTCTGGCAACATTGGAATCATCTATTACAAAAAAACTTGACATTTTATTCCTTTATTATTATTTTAAAGTATAACATATAAAATTATATCTTTTAGGTGTTGTATACTTAAATTTTATTAATTGGATCTAAGCTTAATCCAACAACTGTAATATCATCATTTCTTTCTTCCTCACCTTGATATCCCTGCATTTCATACAAGAGTAACTCTTTTTGTTCTTCAAATTCTTCATCATGATTATTTTCTAAGAATTTCTGAAATCTTTTCTTCCCAAAAGGAAAACCTTTCTCTCCTCCATTTTGATCAAAATAACCATCTGTGGTGAGATAGATTTTAGTAGTTGTATCTATACTAATATCATGATCTGTAAAGGTATAGTTACTATCAGATTTTTTATAACCAATTGAGTGTCGGTTTCCTTTTATTATAGACAGTTCATCATTTTTTATATAAAAAAGTGGTGTCTCTGCACCTGCATACCTTATAAGGTTTTTTGCCTTATTATAATACATAATACCTCCATCAAATCCAGCATTTGATATGGCATCATCATTTTCTTGTTTTAATAATTTTTTCATTGTTTTATTAAAATATGCAAGTATTTTTGCTGGACTTACATCCTCTTTACTATTGATAATATCTGATACGACTTGTCGCTCAATTGCTTTTACTAACATGGTTACAAAAGCACCTGGAACACCATGCCCTGTACAATCTATTACCATGAGTAAACATTCATTTTTGTCTCTTAGCTCTTCAAAAAGGTATATATCTCCACCTACTATATCTTTAGGATGCCAAATTGTAAAATATTTTTTAAAATAGTTATCAATTTGTTCCTTGTCTGGTATTAATGAGTGCTGTATCAGTGATGCATACTCTATTGAATCAGTAACATTTTTATGAAGTTTTTGCATTATAACTTCTCTACTTTTTTGCTCACTAATATCACTAGCAACACCCAAATAACACTCTTCTCCTCCGTAGGTTATGTCTACTAGAGAAAGAAGTGCATCAAACTCATTTCCTTTAAAAGTTTTAAAACTGGTCTCAAAGTTTTTAACAGTACCTTTTAATTGCATCTCTTCAAGTATACTCTCCTTTTGTTCATCCCCTGTGTAAAATATATCTATTTTAGAACCCAAGATTTCATCCAAACTGGTCTCATATTGATTTTGTGCAAAAGAGTTTGCATAAACAATTTTTCTTGTACTTTTTGATGTAATTAGCATTGGAAGAAGTACAGAAGAAAGAATAGATTCAGTCTGTTTCTTCTGACTTTCTAGCTCTGTTATATCTGTAAATACTGCTGATTTAATAGTTCCATCTTCTATTGGCATAACTGCTGCTGTTACACTAAAGATTTTGTCTATTCCATTTTGTACAATAATTGTTTTATGGCTTAGTTCATCATGTTCAATAATAAAATCTATCCATGACGATTTATTCATACGTTTTTGTATATAAGTATTGGTATCATCTTTATCAAACCTATCACAGATACAATCATAATCTTTTGTAAACTCTTCCATTTTATCTATATTAAAAAATTGTAAGAATTTTTCATTCACACTTCTGAGTTTTTTTCCATCAGTTGTTATTACAATTTGCTCTTGAGAATCAAGTAATGTATTTAAAAATAATTTGTTTTGAATTACTTCTTTTTCAAGCAGTTTTCTTTGGGTTATATCTCTTACAACAGCATACAAGTGTGGCTCACCACCTAATACAATTGAAGATAGGATAACTTCTGCGTCAAAAACCTCATTTATATCAAGTCTTTTATGTTTCCACTCAAATAAGATATATCCCTTTTCAATTGCCTCTGCAATTTTTTTAGGTGCTAATATATCTGAACGTTCATTGTTTTCTTGAAACTCTGGAGAATAATCTGATGGCAAGGTATTTAGAAATGCATCATGTGTATTAACTCCAAATAACTCCAGCGTTTTTTGATTACAATTAATATACTGGCCATCTTTAATAATTGCAATACTATCAGGAGCTGCATCAAACAATGTGACAAATCTTTTTTCAGACTCTTTTAACTGTGCCGTTCTTGATTCAACTTTAACTTCAAGGTTAGCACTTAACTCTTCAACTTCTTTTTTAGAGGTAATATCCTGCCTTATTGCACTGTATCCTACAATTTTACCTTCTTCATTAACCTCTGGTTCGATTAAGGCGTCAACCCAAAAATATCCGCCATCTTTTTTAAGATTTTTTATTTCTCCCTTCCACGTTTTCCCACTTTGAATGGTGTCCCACAAGTTTACAAATACTTCTTTTTTCATATCTGGATGTCGCATGATACTGTGTTGTTGTCCAACCAATTCATCTACCTCATAACCTGAAATACGAGCAAGAGCTTTACTTGCACTTATAATATGTCCTTCTAAATCACTCTTTGATGATACAATATGCTCATCAAAAACATTTAACATCACTTCAAGTTCTTTTTTCTGTTTATTTAAAACTTTAGTTTGTTCTTCAACTTCTTTTTGAGCAGTTATATCATGCCGTATAGCACTATATCCCACGATTTTTCCATGTGAATTGCATTCAGGAGTAATAACTGCTTCAACCCAATAATAGCCGCCTTCTTTCTTTTCGTTTTTAACTTCACCTTTCCAGGTTTTTCCGCTTTTTATAGTTTGCCACAAGTCTTGAAATACAGCTTTTGGCATTTTCGGATGACGTACAATATTTTGAGGTTTTCCAATGAGTTCTTCTTGGGTGTATCCACTTACTTCACAAAATGCTTCACTGGCATAGGTAATAATACCTCTTAAGTCAGTTTTAGAAGCAATTACATGTTCATCAAAAGATTTAAGTAGTGTTGTAAGCTCTATTGTTTTTTCTTCTACTTTAAGATGTAATCTTCTATTTAAATAAAGAACAAAAATTATAACAATAAATACCCCTGCACCAATTTTATACAAAAGTATCCAATCTGTTTTTTCTTCCACTGTAATAGATGTCCATTTGTGATAGATATCAGCCAACTCTTTGTCTGAAATAGATTCCAAACCTTTATCTAATATGGTAATAACTTCTGCAGGCCAATCGTTTCTTATTGCTGATTTAATCTCAAGTTTAAAGTCTGTTTTTGTTGCAATTTTAAGATTTGAAAAACCTTTTCGGTTTAAATAATATTTTGCTGTAGCAGCATTAACAATAAAAATATCAATCTTTTCTTCTTCAACTTGTTTAAAGGCTTCCATCGTGGAAACATGTGTAGTAAGTTTCATGTCAGGGTATTTATCTTTCATTATTCCATGAATCGTATATCCATCCACGACTGATATTATTTCATTCTTATCTAGTGAATTAAATGTGTCAAAATAATCCTTCTCATTGTTTTTATGAACAACAAAAACATAGGGTGTTTTATAGAGGATATTTTTTGTAAAGTTCATATACTCTTTACGTTCTTTGGTTTCACCCAATCCACCATACATATCAACTTGTTTTGATTGGGTAAGTTTTACCGCTTCACTCCAGGTATTCGTTGGTACAGGAGCTAAGATAATACCTGTACGTTCTGATACTAAAGAGAGTAAATCATAAACAATACCTGTGTGTTCACCCAGTTCATTTTTCCATTCAAAGGGTGCCCAGTCTGGATCAAAGACATATTTAATAGGTATTTTTTTATCAATCCAGACTTGTTCTTTTTTTGTTAGTTGTACTTTTTTTATCAGTTTAAAATTTTCGCCTAACCACCTTTTGTTAATCTCTTGTTTTGTTCCTTGAGAAATTGAAGAAATTACTTTATTAATAATATCTACTAAAATACCCCACTCATTTTTAATACCCAGTCCAAGCTTCATAACCTCATTGGTTTGTCCTGCAATATGTAAATTGTGTAAACCCAAATCACTGATGGTATATCTAGCAAGTGTCAAAGAACAGATAATCGCATCATATTTACCTAAGGATACTCCTCTTAATCCCTCTTTTGCATTCTGAACTTCCACATAGTTTAAATCTGGATATTTATCAAAAATATTTTTCAAATAACCATAGCCTTTAACAACTGCAATTTTTTTACCTTTTAAATCATCTAAGGTAACACCATTTTTAATATCTTGATCGGTAATAATAGATATGGGACTTAGAATATAGGGTTTCGTACTTGTATGTATCTTATTTAATGTTTCATCGTCAGTATAGTTTGATAATACGTCGATTTCTTTATTTTTAGACTTCTGTAAAGATTCTGTCCAATCTTTAGTTGGTATTTTTTCAAACTTTATTCCCAAAGTATTTTCTATAATCTCTAAATAATCAGCAACCATTCCAAAATATTTTCCATCATTATCGAATTTTTCGTAAGGTAAATAATTAGGGTCTGCTGTAAATTTAATATTTTTATGTTCTTTTAGCCATTTTTTTTCTTTATTTGTTAAATTTATTTGAATTTTTTTCTTTTTTTGTGATTCCCCAAGCCAACGTGTATTTAAATCTTTTTGCTCTTTTGGAGTAATAGTTGCTAAACCTTTTTGCAATATATTTAATAATATAGGATTATCTTTTCTTGTTGAAAATCTTATAGGCATTGGTTGCATAATGGGAGAACTTAAATCCGTAAAATATTTTAAACCTGTAATAAAATTCTTTTCCGCAATATATTTCATTACAGGCACAAATCCAATGGTTGCGTCTGCTTCTTTAAATGCAACTGATTGGAGTGTTTGCACACCATTATCAACAATATGCAACTTTGTATCTGGATGATTTTTATTAAAATAATCGTGATAGAAAAATCCTTTTTCTAATGCCACTTTTTTATGCATTATATCATTGAAACTTTTAATACTTTGATTTTCACTATTCACGGCAATACCCATGGTTGCTTGAATAAACGGATCAGTAAAAGACATATATTCTAAACGTTCATCATTTTCAACTATGTTAATAATAACATCCAGTTCATCTTTTTTTAACATTTGAACAAACTCATTCCAAGTAGGACCTGTAACAAATTCTACTTTTAAACCTATGTTTTGGGCAACCAGTTTCATTAAGTCTACACTATAACCTTTTGGTTGTCCAAATTCATGAAAATTAAAAGGTGGCCAACTTTTCTCATTATGTACACGAATTACTGGATTGTTGAATAAAAAAAGTTTTTCTTCATTTGTGAGTTCTATTCTTGTATTATTAAGTCCAAATTTAATATATGATTTTTTTATAAAATTAAATGTATTTTGATCAAAGGCTGTAAAAATATTTAGTTCTGGAATTAATACCTTTTGTTTTAAGTTTATATTTTTAATTTTGTAAAAAACTTTCAGTGTACCTACTTGCAGTGGATTACCACTTTCCGTATAATATATTTTTTTTACAATACTTGAAAAGGTCTGTATTTTATTCATGTTGGACATTTTTTTATGACTATCTTTATGTAATTTAATAAACGTTTTATTGCTGTTATTATTGTAGATTTCTATGTGCATTACGTCTGGATGTTTAAAAAATGGTTTAAGTATATTTTCTAATACTTTAGGCTTATGTGAAAATATAAATTTACCTGAAATATCTGCAATCAAATTCGAGTACTTTAATAATGGACGAATGTCTTGTTTGAGATAAAAATCTACTATTTCTTCATATTTTCCAGATTTTTTTATAGATTTTAACCCTTTGTTAAATGCATCTCTTACTTTCTTGGATTTAAATTTTGCAGGGTAGGTTGTTTGTCTTGGAAAGATTTTATGAAAAGTATATTTTTCACTATTTTTTAATGCTAATTTGTACCATTTAAAAATAGTTTTATCAACAACAATTGCATCAACTTCTTTATTGAAAAAAGCTTTATGTTGATTTTCTTGTGATGATTCATCATGATAGACATCTTTAGCAGTTCCATTTTTAGGATTGAAAAGATTATAAAATGTTTTTCCTAGGTCATTATACGCATTTTGCCACGCTACAAAAGTAACTTTTGACAAATCATTGATAGATTTAATATCAAGGTTATCTTTTTTTCTGGTAATAACATAGTTTTCATAAGCAATAAAATGGTTTGTGTAATACATTTTGTCATTTGTTTCTGAAACAGTGGATACTCCGTCAAAACTGCTATTATCAGATAAAATAGTTTGCATATTGTAATTTGACATTTGATGAATATTTACATTGTATCCTTGTGACGTTAATATCTCTTTTACGATATCAGCTTCTATTCCTTTTGAGCTTGTTTTCCCAAACATAAAAGGTGGCCTGTCAAAAGTAAAAGCTATATTTAAATCTTTTTTTTGTTTTAATTTAGTGTTTGAAACATACTTATCAACAATAATATCTCTTTCATTTGATGTAATTGAGTTTAATGCCTTATCTAAAATATCTCTTAGTATCGGAAAATCTTTTCTAACACCAATTGCTAAAACTGAGCCTTTGTTTTTGGTTCTTGCATGAAAAGTCAGATTGGTAATAAAATCTCTTTGTAGTATATGATTTACAACTGCTTTATTTCCAACATAAGCATCTACAGCACCCCTTGACACAGCATCAAGAGCATCTGCTGTATTATCATAGTCTATTATATTAACACCAGGTGCAATTTTTTTTAGTATTTTTGAAGTTAAATAGCCTTTTTCAATTGCAACTTTTTTATCAAATAACATCTGTTCATTTTTATAGTATATTTTTGAATTTTTTTGCGTGACTATAGCTTTTGGTACAGTTATATATGGTGAAGTAAAGTGATAAAATTCTTCTCTTGGTAATGTGGGAGTTATGTCCAACATTGCATCTAGTTTTTTATTTTTAACCTTTTGAAGATTACTTTTAAAACTATCTGGATATATTTTTAAAACACCATTGAGTTTTTTATTTAACAGTTTTATGAAGTCAACACCTAATCCCTTTGGGTTTCCAAAATCATCTACATAATTTAATGGTGCCCAATTGTCTTGAATACCTACTTTTATCGTGTTGTGTGTTTTTAACCAATTACTTTCAGCTTTAGTAAGCTGCAGATTTTTTTCATTGATACTTGGTGTCACATAATCAATAAACCATTTTTTTCGTAAATCTGCCATTTGTGCTAAGCTAAGAGAATCTAACCCTTTTTGAATGATAGATGCAACTTCGGGATATTTTTTATTGGTTCCTATGTGTATATCTCCCGCTTTGTGATATATTTCTGTTGCAACTTTTAAGTTATATCTCTTAAGATCTTCTTCATTTGGTCCTGCTATTAGTGTTGCATATGTTTTACCTTTTGATACGCTTTTGTAGGAGTCTTGCGCAGTTTTTACTAATATTTGTTCTGCTGAGGGGCTTTTCTCTTGTATGATTTTTGAGCTAATAGAATGTTCTCTTATTGCTATTTTTTTATTAGCAAGAGATTTTATTGTGATATTGTCTTGATTGTTTTTTTTGACTACTACTTTAAAAGAGGTAAAATTATAGGCAGAAGAGTAGTTGAAGTATTTTTCTTCTCTTTGTCTTGACCAGCTTAAATAGGCTATTGAGTGTACTTTTCCTTCGATTGCCTCATTAAATGCATCTTTCCATCTCTTAAAAGGAACCAAGACAATATTTGTATTGACTTTTTTATTAATCAGATTAATCATATCCATATGAAATCCAAAATGTTTATTGTTTTTATCTTTCATGTCATATGGCTTGGTATTCATTAAAACAGCAACTTTAATGATATTATTTTTTTTGATCCAAGATATTTCTTTATTATTTAGCGCTGTAACCTTAGACTGCAAATCTTTTAATGATTTTTTTAAATCTTTTTCAAACCATTTTTTTCTAAAATCAGCAATTTCTTTTAATGAAATGGAATTTAATCCTTTTTTTATGATTGAAGCAACCACTGGGTACTTTTTATTTGTACCTATATATAATTCTCCTGATTTATGATACATCTCAGCTGATACTTTAAGTCCATATTTTTTGAGCAGTTTTTCATCTGCATTGGCAATTAGAGTTGTATCACTTTTCCCGTTTACAATATTTTCATAGGACTCTTTTTCTGAAAGAGTTAATTGGAGCTTCGCATTTGGTACTTTTTCTTCGAGTACTTTTTGAAGAATAGTTTTTGTTCTTACGGCTATTTTTTTATTTTTTAGGGATTCAATCGAGTTTAAATTTTCACTATTTTTTTTAACCACTATTTGGTAGGGCGTAAAATGATAGGGAGGAGAGTAAATGAAATGATCTTTTTCTCTTTGTTTGGTCCAACTCAAAGAGTTGATTGCATTAACGGTTCCTTTGGTTGCAGCTGTATAAGCATCTTTCCAACTGCTAAAGGGAACTAAAACAATATTAGTGGATAATTTTTTGTTGATTAGATTTGTAATATCTGAATGAAAACCAAAATGAAGATTATTTTCATCGGTCATATCAAAGGGTTTCCACTCACGCATAACTGCTATTTTAATTGAAGGATTATTTTTTATCCATGCAATTTCACTTTGATTTAACTTGTTGCTATTTTTTTCACCAAAGTAAGCGTATACAGTACCAACTTTTTCTTTCTCAAATAATGAAATTGATTTATATAATGTTAAATTTTTTATTGAGTTTGGTAGTTCTTGATTGTAAAGTATATTGCCATTTTTTTTAAGAACTGTAATATAAGTCTCTTGACTTAGTGTTTCAACAATTTTTAATGCTTTTAAATTTGGATAGTTTTTTACATATGCTTTTATTGTTGTTTGTAAGGATTTTTTATTTATATTATAAAGTGACATTGAACTTATTTTAGCGATGTCGTTGGTGTCGTTTTGTGAACCCATCAAGGATATTGTAGAAGTTAGAAAAATCAATAAAAGTCTAAATAGAAATGTATACATTTAATTCCTTTAATTATGTAGATTATTTTAATAATCTACTTATATTTTTTCCATATATTTGCTTGTGTCTTTATAAATTTTCTCAGATAAAACAAAAAATATTTTTTCTTGTGCATTTTTGGAGGTATATTATTGTGATTGCAGCAAAAGCAATATTTCTTATGTGGGATAAGGAAGTCATTATTAAAATAATTTGTTTCAAAATATATCCTTATGAATGTATGCATGATACATTGATGTTGGACAAGATTTACGATTAAGTTTATTAATTATTGTACCTAAGTTAACTAAAAAATTATTTAAATATGATTTAGAATTGACTGGTTGAGATTATACAATAGACAGTCTTGCCTTTAGAAGCTGTGAATTTCTATTCTTTTCTCCTTGTATTTGTTCATTTTGATCAGATTTATCATTGAAATTTTTTTCAAATAAGTCTTTAAATAAACCAAGAGTCGATATTAGCTGTGGGCTCGTATATGCAGGTGGTTTAGGATTAATAAGTGTATCAAACCTTTTCATTATTGATTCATAATCCATCTGGGCATCTTGTGTTATTTTAAAATTAGTATCAGGATGAAGCTTGAGCGGTTGTAAAAAAGCAATGGTTAGAAATCTATCTTTTTCATCCATTTCATTTAGTGTTTCAACTAAGATCTCTTTTTCTTTATTTGGCATATCAGAAGGGAGAAAGCTCGTCCTAGTCCCAATACCTGTGGATACAAAACCATCATTATCAAAATCATATTGTTCATAATGATTTAACAATAAATTATAAGCACCTTCATCACTTAAGTTATCTACTGAAATACTATCTACAAGTAAAGTGTGATTCTGTAGGGTTTTTAACTCTTCTTTAGATAATGAATTTAAAAAATCTTTTGCACTGGAAATATTGATATTCTCATCTTTTGCTTGATTGTATATTTTTTCAAAATTTTCTTTTGAAGGCTCTCTAACTTCATAAAAACTATCTGACATCTTTAACTGTTTCATAACTTCTACATGTTGTTCATAGCCATTATTTATATTCATGATGTTGCCTTTATATGTATTTTGCTTATAGTTTAGTTTAGGGAAAATATGATTATTATTTTATTAGTTTAAATATTATTAATAGATAAGCTTTAGATTTTTTGAAGATTTATACTATTTTTAAGAATTGGTAATAATAAACAGTAAATAATATTAGAACAGAACACAATTTTGCCACAAAAAAAACTTATAATAATTTAGACTTGATGATAGTATGATATGGCTAAATAAAATTAAAAATTAAAAATTAAAAATTAAAAATTAAAAATTAAAGATTCAAGATGAATAAATTAAATATTAGACTCAAAGTTATACTGGGTTATGCTGTTATTTTATTGTTAATGGTTGCAGTATCTACTATTGCGTATAAAAATATCAAATCTCTCATTGATACCTCAAGTTTGGTCGTTCATACTACTGAAGTTATTTCTATTGCCAATAAAATAAATGCTAATATTGTGGATATGGAAACAGGAAAAAGAGGGTATTTGATAACGGGAGTTGAGAGTTATTTGGAACCTTATCATGATGGTGTAGAAAAATTTGATAAAAATTTTATAAAAGGTATTAATCTTACCCAAGACAACCAAGAACAAAATATTCGTTGGAAAACTATTAAAACATTAAAAGAAAAGTGGATAATTGAATCTGCACTGCCTGAAATTAAATTAAGAAAAGAAGTTAATAAGGGACAAAATGCAATAACTAATTTTAAAGCTATTTTAAAAAAATCACAAGGAAAAGAACTTTTTGATGATATAAGAGTTAAACTTAAAAATCTTACTTTTAAGAGCAATCATAATTACACCATTCAAAGCTTGCTTACTTCAATTACCTTGTCTTTAGTTAATATGGAAACGGGACAAAGAGGTTACCTTCTTACTGGACAGAAAGAATACTTAGAACCTTACCTAGCTGGAGAAAAGGGACTTCTAATAAATCTTGATACTTTAGGTTATAGCTTGAGTAAAACTTCAGAAATGACAAGAGACATTATGTTGATTAAAGTTGCTGTGGCTTTATGGAAATCAGAAGTTGCAGAAGTGGAAATTGAGGCCAGAAAGCAAATGAGTAAATACAAATATAGCATTGATGATATCACTAAAAAATTGGGAAATGGTAAAGGAAAATTTTATATGGATAAAATTAGAATCCAAATAATTGATATTATAAATACTGAAGAAAGACTTTCTGCAACTCGATTAAAAGGGCAAGAAAAAAGTGCCAAGTTTGCATTAGATTTTACTTTAGCAGGTACGAGTTTTGCACTATTATTTGGTTTAATTGTTGCCATAATTATCAGCCGAAATATTTATAAAACAGTATTGGATAATCAAAAAAAGGACAAGTTATTTTTAAAACAGTCTAAACTAGCAGCAATGGGAGAGATGGTAGGGGCTATTGCCCATCAATGGAGACAGCCACTAAATACTTTGGCTTTGCAAACGCAATTTATTGAAGATGATTTTGAGGATGGACTGGTTGATGAAAAATATTTAAACAATTATGCCAAAGAGAGTATGAAAATGATCAACTTTATGTCAAAAACAATTGATGATTTTAGAAACTTTTTTACCATTGATAAAATCAAAAAAGAATTTAGTGTACGTGAAAAGATTTCACAAACATCAAATATGCTTATCTCTCAACTTAAAAGCCATGAAATTGAGCTTGACTCTTGTGAGAATGATTTTACTATTTTAGGTTATGAAAGTGAATTTCAACAAGTTATTTTAAATTTAATAAATAACGCTAAAGATGCTTTGGTAGAAAATGAAGTTAACTCACCAAAGATCACTATTGATGTGAAGACCAACAAAGATGAAGGTATTATTACAATCAAAGATAATGCAGGTGGAATCCCCAGTGAAGTGATAGATAGAATATTTGAACCATATTTTACAACGAAAGAACAAGGTAAAGGCACAGGATTGGGTTTATATATGTCTAAAATGATTATTGAAGATAATATGGGTGCAGAAATTTCTGTTAAAAACGAAAAAGAAGGAGCTGTTTTTACTATTAATTTTAAATTACGTAAAGAGGATTAGCAAATTTAAATACGTATAGGGCAATTTATTCTTGGGTAGAAACAAGGTTCATGATTTTATATATTGAATCTTTCACACCAGCATTAAAGTTTCCTTCTTTAAATTTGGCACATTGTATTATTTGTTGTTGTTCTTTAAAGTGTATATAAAGGTCCGCTTTTTTGATGTGTATATTTGTTTGAGACAATAAATAATTCATACTTTTAATTCCATAAATAAACCCTTTATATAAACCTCTTGAATATTCAATATCTTTTTTGCTTTTTTCTATTAATATACTTTGACAATGATCTTGACAAAAGGTTTTAATCTTCTTTAAGTGATGTGTTTCTAGTGATTTCATATTCCAATTATAGTATTAAAAGTTTAATTTTTAAAAAAATATGTCAATTTGCAATAATACTTTTATCATAAAACTTTTGCCATTTTACATTAACAAGTGCAAAAAAATTCCTTATAAATTGAGCTTTCTCGCAAAGTTTCCGGCTATTAGTGTACCACGCTCCTGAAATTTTACTGCAATCTCAGGTGAAAATACTCTCTGCCTTTCTTCAGAAGGAAGGGGTATATCTATGGATGCTTTTTCAGTCTCAACAACTATTATTGACTCTTCTTCTTTAGAGTATCTCCAGTACTAATACATATTTCAATAATTTCAACTTCTTCACCACCTACATCAGGAAGCAAAATATTCTCAATTTGGCTATATATCTAGTGGATTGGTTTTATTCGTATCAATATTATGTTTTTTCATTGCTTCTTTCAAAATTGATTTATCTAATTTACCTTTTTTACATAATTGAGATAAAGTAGTAAATACAATAAAGTCAGCATCTACTTCAAAGTGTGCTCTTAGATTTTCTCTACTATCTGATAACCCAAACCCATCTGTTCCCAATACATGATAACTTCCTTTGATACTTTCTCTTATCTGTTCTGCATAACTTTTCATATAATCAGTCGCAGCAACAATAACATCTTCTTTATCAACACCAATAACTTCCTCAACAAATGTTTGTTTTTCTTTTTTATCTGGATTTAGAAGGTTGTATCGACTAACTTTTTGTGCTTCTCGTGCTAAATTTGTAAAAGAGGTTACACTATAAAGCTCTGATTGAATATTATATTCATCTCCTAAAATTTTGGCAGCTTTCCTACTTTGTTCAAAAATAGCTCCACATCCTAGTAGTTTTACTTTAAAATCATTTTCAGCTTTGACAGTATCAAAATGATATATTCCTTTGATAATACTCTGTTCAATATTCTCTTTAAAAGCAGGATGAGCATAGTTATCATTGGTAGTAGTTATGTAGTAAAAAATATTTTCTTGATTTTTTCCATACATTCGCTCTATTCCATTTTGAATAATAACTGCCAATTCATACCCGTACGTTGGATCATAAGATAAACAGTTTGGAATAGTACTCGCTTGAATATGACTCTGTCCATCTTGATGTTGCAGACCTTCCCCATTTAAAGTTGTTCGTCCAGATGTGGCACCTATTAAAAAACCTCTTGCTTGTAAATCACCAGCAGCCCAAGCCAAATCCCCTATTCGTTGAAATCCAAAAATAGAGTAATAAATATAAAAAGGAATCATTGGACAATCATTTACAGAATATGAAGTTGCAGCTGATATCCATGAAGACATAGCTCCTGCTTCATTTATACCCTCTTCTAAAATCTGACCATTTTTGTCTTCTCTATAGTAAGCAACCTGATCTCTATCATGTGGCACATATTTTTGACCTTCATTTGCATAAATACCCACTTGTCTAAACATACCCTCCATCCCAAAAGTACGTGCTTCATCAGGAACAATAGGAACAATAT
>Ga0105351_1000552_pt1 | contig 17622 bp, 14 predicted proteins | sample EN4Hudsemesocosm_FD_83662 | JGI IMG/M metagenome (GOLD analysis project Ga0105351, IMG submission 83662) | Methane-oxidizing microbial communities from mesocosms in the Hudson Canyon - EN4B Hudson Canyon | ecosystem: Environmental > Aquatic > Marine > Cold seeps | place: Hudson Canyon... | reverse complement strand
TAAAAATGTAACAGCATCATTAGACTTCAATTCACAACTGAAATACATTAATGCTCGAAGCGGACTACTATTCAAAAAAAACAATTCAGTACTTCTTTTTCATTACAGAATTTGTCGATAGTTTGTCCAAGCTCAAGGGTCTCATTAGAGCCTGTAGCGGGCCATAGGGAAGTAAATATTGAAGTCCCCAAAGGGCGAGCTTGATGCATTCACTCATATGCTATTTATTGGAATATGTACTGATTAATTTTTAATCTGTTTTGTTGTGTTTCTTCAGGTATAATTCGCGCACTTTTTTACGTTGTAATAATTATTTTTAGCTAGGCGAATTGTAGAAATATATGACAGTTAAGAGCTTTGACCCTAATCAGCAGAACGACACGATTACTGAGAACCACTCAATCACTGAGAATGATGTGGTAGATTTTACGTCTGAGGAGAGCGGGGAAGGTGGCTCGCGCATCGGTTTCATAAGTCTCGGTTGCCCTAAAAATCTTGTAGATTCCGAACGAATATTAACTCAGCTTCGTATAGAGGGTTATGAGGTTACTCCGAGTTATGATGATGCCGATATGGTTATTGTTAATACCTGCGGCTTTATTGATAGCGCTGTAAAAGAATCTCTTGATACGATAGGTGAAGCCCTTAGAGAAAACGGCAAGGTACTTGTAACGGGGTGCTTAGGTGCTAAGGAAGATGAAATTAAAGAAGTGCACCCTGGTGTGTTGGGGGTTACCGGCCCTCATGCTTATGAAAATATACTGGATCAGGTTCACGAACTTGTTCCAAAGCCTAGTCATAACCCTTTTGAGCATCTAATTCCTGATCAGGGAGTTAAGTTAACCCCTCGTCATTATGCTTATGTAAAAATATCTGAAGGGTGTAATCAGAAATGTACTTTCTGCATTATTCCGTCAATGCGTGGAAAATTGGATAGTCGCCCTGTGGGTGAGGTGCTGGATGAGGCGCAGCGTCTGGTTAAAAATGGCGTTAAAGAATTGTTGGTTGTTTCGCAAGATACAGGTGCATACGGTGTTGATGTAAAATATCGAATGGGCTTCTGGCAGGGGCGACCGGTTAAGACGCGTTTTCTTGAATTATGTGAAGCATTAGGTGAGATGGGGGCGTGGGTTCGCTTGCATTATCTTTACCCTTATCCTCATATTGATGATGTTATTCCTTTAATGGCAGAAGGTAAGATACTGCCTTATTTGGATGTGCCGCTTCAGCATGCTAGTCCTCGCATCTTAAAAATGATGAAGCGCCCTGGTGCTATTGATAATACCTTAGCCAGAATAAAAAAATGGCGAGAGATGTGCCCGGAACTTACGATTCGCAGTACCTTTATTGTGGGGTTCCCCGGCGAAACAGATGAAGATTTTCAGTTATTGTTAGATTTTATACAGGAAGCTCAGCTTGATCGTGTAGGTTGTTTTAAATACTCACCTGTTGAAGGTGCTGTGGCTAATGATTTAGCTGAGGCTGTTCCTGAAGGTATTAAAGAGGAACGTTTGGCTATCTTTATGGCGCTTCAGGCTCAAATTAGTGCTGATCGTTTGCAGCAAAAAGTGGGTAAGCAAATGAAGGTCATTGTAGATGAAGTAACTGAAGAGGGTTCTGTTGCTCGTACAATGGGTGATGCACCTGATGTTGATGGCTTGGTATTTATTGATAATGTTACTGATGTAGAGCCTGGTGATATTCTTGATGTGATTATCGAAGAGGCTGATGAGCACGATATGTGGGCTCATTTGGCGTAAGTGGTAGGTTTATAATACGTAATCGTCATTCCCGCGAAGGCGGGAATCCATTGTTTAGAATAATGCAATAAAGTGGATCCCCGCCTTCGCGGGGATGACTGGGTGCTTGGTTATGGTGTTGTCGGCGACACTAATTATTCAATTTTTTAGCCAAAATCTGATTAAACAGCTTGGGGTTTCCTTGTCCTTTGGATGCCTTCATTAACGGCCCCATAAAACCACCCATCAGTTTCTTGCGTTTCTTATCATCTGCGGTTTTATATTGCTCAATTTGATCTGCCATGCCGGCAAGTACTTCATCAACAATCGCTTCTAGTGCGCCTGTGTCAGATACCTGCTTCAAGCCCTTGGCCTCAATGATCTTGTCGACGTTATCATCTTCGCCACTCCAGAGTGCGTCAAACACTTTTTTGGCACCTGATGATGAAATGGTGCCGTCTTTAATACGTGATATTAACGCGCCTAACTGCTCCGCTTTAAGGTCGACGCTAGATATAGACTTATCTTCACTGTTCAATCGGGCGGATAGTTCACCCATAATCCAGTTTGCAGCGAGCTTGGCGTCGTTACAGGTTTTTGCTGTGGCTTCAAAGAAATTAGCCATGGTGTTTTCAGCGCTTAAGATGCCTGCGTCATATTCTGATAAGCCTAGTTGTTCAATAAATCTTGCCTGCCTAACGTCAGGTAGCTCGGGTAGTGTTTTGCGAATGGCTTCGATGTAGTCATCATCAAACACAACGGGTAGCAGGTCTGGGCAAGGGAAGTAGCGGTAGTCATTGGCTTCTTCTTTGCTTCGCATTGAGCGAGAAAAATCTTTATCGCCATCATAAAGGCGAGTTTCTTGTTTAACTTCGCCGCCGTCTTCTATTAGCTCAATTTGACGCTCAACTTCATGGGCGATGGCTTTTTCCATAAAACGGAATGAGTTGAGGTTTTTGGTTTCAGTTCGAGTGCCTAATTTTTCTTCACCTACTGGACGAATAGAAATGTTTACGTCAAAACGTAAAGAACCTTGAGACATTTCACCATCGCAGATACCTATAGATGAAACTAGCCCATGTAATTTTTTGGCGAAGGCTACGGCTTCTTCCGCGGTATTCATGTCGGGTTCGGTGACAATTTCAATGAGTGGTGTGCCGGCACGGTTTAAATCTATGCCTGACATGCCATGAAAGTCTTCATGTAGAGACTTTCCTGCATCTTCTTCGAGGTGTGCGTGATGAATGCGAATAGATTTTTTGCTGCCATCTTTTAGTTGAATTTCAACGTGGCCTGCGCCGACAATCGGGTGATCTAGCTGAGTGGTTTGATAACCTTTTGGCAGGTCTGGATAAAAGTAATTTTTACGGTCAAATACTGAACGCTTATTGATATCTGCATCAATGGCTAAGCCAAACATAATCGCTTTGCGAAAGGCTTCTTCATTTGGAACGGGTAGGGTTCCTGGCATTGCCAAATCAACGGCTGATGCCTGAGTGTTGGGTTCTGCGCCAAATGTGGTGCTGGAACCTGAAAATATTTTTGATTGAGTGGTGAGTTGAGCGTGTATTTCCAACCCGATTACTGTTTCCCACTGCATGGTGTAAGCCTCTTTGCTCATGCTTGCAGCCCGTTTTTTAGGCTGGCAAGTAACTAAATTTGTTGATGAAGTCTAATTATTTTATGTTTACTTACAAGCAGCCTTTAGGTGCTTTATTGTGCCAGTCTGTTACTTGCTGGAACTGATGCGAAGCATTAAGTAGGCGGGCTTCATCAAAATAATTGCCAATCAACTGTAAGCCTACGGGTAGGTTGTCAATCATTCCGGCTGGAATAGACATGCCAGGTAAGCCTGCCAGGTTGGTTGATATGGTAAAGATGTCTTCCAGATACATGGCTGTTGGGTCATCACCTTTAGAATCAAAGCCGAAAGCAGGTGAGGGAGTTGTTGGGCCAATAATTAAGTCAACGTTTTCAAAAGCACTGGTGAAGTCATTTTTAATTAATCTTCTTACTTGTTGTGCTTTGCGATAGTAAGCGTCATAAAACCCTGCTGAAAGTGCGTAAGCGCCAACCATGATGCGACGTTTAACTTCTTCGCCAAAGCCTTCTGTTCGGCTTCGCATATAAAGGTCTTCTAAGTCTTTAGGGTTGTCGCAACGGTGTCCGTAACGCACTCCATCAAAACGGGATAAATTAGCTGAGCATTCTGCTGGTGCGATAATGTAATAAGCAGGTACTGAAAGCTCGGTGTGAGGCAGGCTTATTTCTTTAATGTTTGCGCCCAGTTTTTCAAGCTCTTTAATCGCATTTTGTACTTGTTGTTGCATTTTAGCGTCGAGCTGATCAGAGAAAAACTCTTTAGGCAGTCCAATGTTCAGGCCTTCTATGCTTTTGTTTAGTGTGGCTGTGTAATCGGGTACTTCGCGTTCTATGCAGGTTGAGTCGCGCTTATCGTAGCTGGCCATTACGTTTAACATCATGGCTGCATCTTCGGCGGTACGGGCAATAGGCCCACCCTGATCAAGACTTGAGGCAAACGCTATCATGCCATAGCGAGAGACTCGCCCGTAAGTGGGCTTAAGTCCAGTAACACCACAAAGTGCTGAAGGCTGACGAATTGAGCCGCCTGTATCGGTTGCTGTAGCCGCAGGTGTTAGTCGGGCTGCTACCGCTGCTGCAGAACCACCTGATGATCCGCCAGGAACTAAGTTTTCTCCCCAGGGGTTGGTTACTTTGCCGTAGTAGCTAGACTCGTTGGATGAGCCCATTGCAAATTCATCCATATTGGTTTTGCCAAGGCAGACCGCACCTTGCTGCTTAAAGTTACTGGTAACCGTAGCATCATAAGGAGGAATGAAGTTATCAAGCATTTTTGAGCCACAGCTGGTTTTTACGCCTTGGGTGCAAAAAATATCTTTATGCGCAACGGGGATGCCTGTCCATGGGGTGGCGTTTCCTGCGCTGATTTTTTCATCGGCGGCTTTGGCTTCGGAGAGTGCTTCATCGTTGCACACAGTTATGAAGCTGTTGATTGATGAGTCTTCTATGCGAGTTAAGAAATGCTGGGTCAGTTCTACGCTGGAAAATTCTCCTGCGGCTAGACCTTTAGAAAGTTCGGCTACTGTTTTATTGTGCATGGCGATTAGTAATCTTTATAGTTAAACGGAAGTAAATTATTAAAATATCTGGTCGAAAGGTTTGGAGTAATGCTTCTTTATTCGATTACTTTAGGCACAAGATATAAGCCATTTTCAGTGGCTGGTGCTATTTTCTGAAACGCTTCTCTATTATTTGTTTCAGTTACCTGATCTGCACGTAGTGTTTGTACTGCATCAGTTGGGTGAGCCATAGGTTCGATATTATCTGTATTTACGGCTTGCAACTGGTCAATCAAGCCTAAAATGTTAGACAGTTCGCTGGCGACTGTTTCCAGTTGCTCTTCATTAATTTGTAGTTTTGCCAAATGGGCAATTTTTTCTACATCTTCGCGTTGTATAGACACGGAGATCTCCTCAGTATGGAATACGATTAACGTATAAATTACGTAAAAAAATCAAAACAATCGGCTATACTAACAGGAATCTGTTGGATGTGGTGCCGTTTTGATGGGGAGATATCACGATTTATTGCGAAATTGATGATTTCGTGAGGCTTTTCGTAATTCTACCTTGCTCAAAATATCTACCATTGTTAAAGTTGCCGCAGTATCCGAATAAAATACGTCAGGGCGAAATCAACGAATGTTTAAAAAAATCAGAGGTCTTTTTTCAAGTGACCTTTCAATCGATTTAGGTACCGCTAATACACTTATTTATGTGCGCGACAGAGGAATAGTTCTTGATGAGCCCTCTGTTGTAGCCATTCGAAATCACGCTGCTCAAAAAAGCGTAGCGGCCGTGGGGGCTGAAGCTAAGCGAATGCTTGGGCGTACACCTGGTAACATTACAGCAATCAGACCGCTTAAAGATGGCGTTATTGCTGATTTTGTGGTGACTGAAAAAATGTTACAGCACTTTATTCATAAAGTGCATGAGAATAGTTTTATTACGCCAAGCCCTCGTGTGTTGATCTGTGTTCCTAGTAAATCAACACAAGTTGAGAAGAAAGCGATTAGAGAATCAGCTTTAGGTGCCGGTGCACGGGAAGTTTATCTTATAGAAGAGCCTATGGCTGCTGCTATTGGTGCCGGTTTGCCAGTAGAAGAAGCGCACGGCTCAATGGTTGTTGATATTGGCGGTGGAACCACTGAAATCGCTATTATTTCTTTGAACGGCATTGTCTATGCCGATTCTGTTCGTATTGGTGGTGACCGGTTTGACGAGGCTATTGTTGCTTATGTGCGTCGTAATTACGGTAGTTTGATTGGAGATACAACCGCAGAGCGGATTAAGCATGAAATTGGTTGTGCTTATGAAGGCTTAGAGCTTCGTGAAATTGATGTGCGAGGCAGAAATTTGGCTGAAGGTATCCCCAGAGGCTTTACGCTGAATAGCGAAGAAATTCTTGAGGCATTGCAGGAGTCACTAGCTTCTATCGTACAGTCAGTAAAAGGCGCATTGGAACAATCTCCGCCTGAGCTTGCGTCAGATATTGCTGAACGCGGAATTGTACTTACAGGTGGTGGCTCTTTATTACGCGGTTTAGATCGTTTACTGAGTGAAGAAACGGGCTTGCCGGTTATTGTTGCTGAAGACCCTTTGACTTGTGTTGCACGGGGTGGCGGTAAAGCGCTAGAGCTTATCGATAAAAATGAATCAGGCCTGTATCCTTTAGATTAATGTTTAGCGCGGTTAGCTGAGATAACTCTATAGGTTAAAGTCAAAAGCCAGGCGAAACTAGTCTGGCTTTTGCCGTTATATGATCTCTGTTGTACTTGTAATTTGTATTAAAAAAGGAGCGTTCAATTAAGACCATTTTTGTTCAGGGCCCGTATTTAGGTTACCGCTTATTGTTGGTAGCTATACTCTCTTGCCTGCTTATTTTTATGGACCTCCGTTTTGATTATCTGGACAAAGTGCGTCATCTTATGAGTTCAGCGCTTACGCCTATTCAATGGCTAAGTAACCTTCCTGCTGGTACCGTTAATTGGGTTGATGAACTCTCAACGTCTCGATCTCAAATGAGCGAAGATGTTGATGCAATGAAAGCTCGTATGCTCGTTCTGGAAAGAAAAGCACAGAAATTTGCTTTTATCATGGCTGAAAATGGTCGATTGAGAGAGCTTTTGAATGCCTCAGGTGTTGTTGATGAATCAGTCAAAGTGGCTGAACTTATTGGTGTAAGTCCTGATCCTTTTAGTCATCATGTACTTATCAATAAGGGGCGGTCTTCAGGTATTTTTGTTGGGCAGGCCGTTCTTGACTCTAGTGGTTTGATCGGGCAGGTCGTAGAGGTTAGTGAGTTTACATGCAGGGTTTTATTAATATCTGATAATAGCCATGCAGTGCCTGTACAGGTTAACCGCAGCGGCGTTAGAGCGATTGCCCTGGGAACAGGAACCTTTGATCAGCTTACTTTGGCTAACGTGCCTGATACTGCTGATATTGAGGTGGGAGATTTACTCGTAAGCTCAGGTTTGGGAGGTCTTTTCCCCCCTGGGTATCCGGTAGCCGAAGTTAGCTCTGTACAGCATGACCCAGGTAAACCTTTCGCTACAGTGACCGCAATGCCAAAAGCTCAATTAAACCGTAGTCGACTGGTTTTATTAGTATCTAAGCAAATCAATGAGCAGGGAAAGAGACCTGCACTTCCTGGTACTGATGCACCTGATGCTACTTCTTCTGAAGAGCTTGTTAAAGAAGGAGAAGATTAATGGTCGCAAACAGAGCGAGTGTATTTTTCATAACTATCTGCTTTATTGCGGCATTTATTTTTAGTGTTTTAGTTCTTCCTAGTGCTGTCTCTTTTTTTAGGCCCGAGTGGGTTGCGATTGTTGTGATTTACTGGGTAATAAAAGCGCCCTCACAAGTGGGGGTTGTTGTTGCGTGGACTGCGGGTTTGCTGCTAGATGTTCTTGAAGGGGGGCTGCTCGGAGTTAATGCCTTATCTCTGGCGGTAGTCGCTTATCTTATCTTAACGATGCACCAGCGAATTAAGTTATTTCCCTTGATACAGCAATCTTTTACCGTCTTTTTAGTGGTAGGTATACATTTAATGATAGGTCATTTTATTCGAAGTATCGTTGGAGATAGTGCCCCGGGTATTATCTATCTTATCCCTGCTATATCTACTGCTATATTATGGCCTTTTGCTGCTTTATTTTTTGACAAACTAGCCATCAAACTACGATAAGGTGTTTTGATCATGAGATTGATTCTGGCTTCCGCATCCCCTCGCAGAAAAGAATTGCTCTCACAGATTGGGGTTCGGTTTGATGTTTGTGCCGTTGATATTGATGAAACGCCCTTCGTAGATGAGACACCTTCGACTTATGTTTCAAGAATGGCTACGGAGAAAGCCTTAAACTGTTTAACGCTCCAAAATCAGAGTGATTCACTAGTCATTATTGGGGCAGATACAAGTGTTATTATTAATAATGATATTTTAGGTAAGCCTGTTGATTATCTTGATTGTAAAAATATGCTTCTTCGGCTTTCTGGTAAAGAACATCAGGTAATGACCTCTGTTTGTATTTTAATTAAGAGGCAGGAAGGCAAAGATGACTCTCCTGATATCTTCTGTAAAGTTGTTACCACTGAGGTTTGTTTCAAAGTAATTAGCGACAAGCAGATTGAGGCCTATTGGAAAAGTGGAGAGCCCCAAGACAAAGCGGGCTCATATGGTATTCAAGGTTTTGGTGCTGCATTTGTTGAACGTATTCAGGGAAGTTATAGCGCAGTAGTAGGGTTGCCTTTAGCTGAGGTTGCTGAGATGCTGGATATTGCTGGAGTGCCTATCTGGCAAACCGAAAAAAATAATAGTGAGCGGTAGAGCATGAGTGAAGAGATACTTATAAACGTGACGCCTGTTGAGACCCGTGTTGCTTTAGTTGAAAACGGGATGCTGCAAGAGGTCTATATTGAACGCTCAGGACGTCTGGGGATTGTTGGAAACATATTTAAAGGTAAAGTGGTACGTGTTCTTCCTGGTATGGAGGCCGCCTTTATTGATATAGGTTTAGAAAAAGCAGCCTTTATACATGCCTCAGATATTTTTCGTCCGAATAAAAAAAATAATACAGCGAATAATTCACCGTCTAAAACAGTCCCTGATATAAGTTCTTTATTGAGAGAAGGTCAGTCTTTAGTTGTACAGGTTACGAAAGACCCAATTGGTACAAAGGGGGCTCGTTTAACTACGCAGTTATCTATCCCTTCGCGTTACCTCGTTTACATGCCAGGTACTGATCATGTAGGAATTTCTCAGCGAATAGAAGATGAAGCTGAACGCAATCGCCTGAAAAGTTTGGTAGAGAATAGTCGTGGTGAGGGTGAGGAAAAACCAAAAGGCTATATTATCAGAACGGTAGCCGATGGTGCTGGAGAAGAAGAGCTTAAATCAGATATCAAGTTCTTAGACCGCTTATGGCTTTCGGTTGAAGAAAAAATACAGGCCGCTAAAGTGCCATCCGTTATTTATCAAGATTTACCCTTGTGCATCAGAACTATTAGAGATTTGGTAAGGCCTGCCACAGAAAAAATAAGAATTGATTCACGAGAAAGTTTTCAAAAGATAAAGACTTTTTCAGAAGAGTTTCTTATTGATGTAACTGATCGACTGGAATCATACCCTGGTGAACGACCTGTTTTTGATTTATACGGTGTTGAAGACGAAATTCAAAAAGCACTGGGAAGAAAGGTTCAGCTTAAGTCGGGTGGGTATTTAATTATTGATCAAACCGAAGCAATGACCACGATTGATGTTAATACCGGTGGTTTTGTTGGTCATCGAAACTTGGAAGAAACGATTTTTAAGACTAACTTGGAAGCTGCAAGAGCGATAAGTCGGCAACTAAGGCTTAGAAATCTTGGGGGTATTATTATCCTTGATTTTATTGATATGGAAGATCCTGAACATCAGCGCTCAGTGCTTCGAATGCTGGATAAAATGCTAGAGCGAGATCATGCAAAAACTAAAATAAGCTGTGTATCAGAGCTTGGCTTGGTAGAAATGACTCGTAAGCGAACCACTGAGAGTCTTGGGCAGGCACTGTGTGAGCCATGCCCCGTTTGTGAGGGTAGTGGGTTTGTTAAAACCGCAGAAACAGTGTGCTATGAAATACTGAGAGAAATTCTTCGCATTAATAGAGCTTATGATGCTACAGGCTATCTTGTTATGGCGTCACAAGGCGTAATAGATCGGCTGTTGGATGAAGAGTCCGATAATGTGGCAGACTTGGAAACATTTATTGATAAGGGTATTAAATTTCAAGTTGAGGTCATGTATAGCCAAGTCCAGTATGATGTAGTTCTAATTTAGTTTTTTTACATGGATATTGTTAACGACAGGAGAAACCAGTTATTTTTCTGGTTGCATAGAATTTGTATCAATTGATTGTTAGGCTTTCTCAACTCATTTGGTTTACAGCGCTATTTTTGTTGGTGCTTGTGGCCGTCTATATGGCTATTGGGCGACAGTTTTTTCCTTTTGTATCTTCTTATAAGCATGACTTAGAGCTTGCACTGACAGAACAGCTGTCAGTGCCTGTAGAGATAGGTTCAATTGAGGGAAGCTGGCGTTGGCTTGATCCTGTTTTAGTTATTTCAGATATTAATTTAAAGTCTGAGGCTGTTCAAGCCGATTCACCCACATTCCACCTAGACTCGTTTTATATACATCTTTCAGTGCTGCAGAGCATTCTAAAAAGAAAGCTTCAATTTCAATCTATTGAAGCTAAAGGCCTGACACTACCATTAAAACAAGATGTTAGCGGTGAGTGGCATGTACCAGGACTTTCTGAAAATAATGTGAGTGGAGGTGATGCAGAAAGTGATTTTAGCACGGTGCTCTCTATATTAGAGCAACCAAGCCTTCTTATTTCTGATATTCAGATTGATTTATCTAGTGCTAAAGGGGTTCAAACTTCATGGCGTATACCTAGCGCAGTAATGGCCTACGATGGGTATGCATTTAGCGCCAGTGGCGAAATTTTGCAACATGATAGTGATGCTTCATTTATCAGCTTTTCCGCAAAGGGTGCTGGTTGGATTTTTTCTAGAGACTTTACTGGCAGGCTCTATGTTGACTGGGCTTCTGATCCTTTTGTTAATGAATATTTGAGTGCCTATCCGTGGGCTGGTATTAGTCTTGATAGTATCAATGCTTCAGGGCGATTATGGATTGATATTTTGAAGGGTAGTGTACTTTCTCTTCAGGGAGAGCTGGATATAGATTCCATGCAGTGGCGAAATCAGGAGGGTGTTGTTGCCCCTTTGCAGAATGCCAAAGCGGACTTTTTCTGGAGTCAGGTTGGGCGTAGTAGTATTTTATCTATTTATGATCTCTCTATGGAGTGGGAAGACTATCGGTGGGCACCTTCAAATTATTCCATATTTTTATCTGATGATTTAATTACCGTTAATGCTCAGGAAGTTAATGTTTCGTTGTTAACGGAGTTGTTGTTGGCAACAAAAATTCTGCCAGAAGAAGGGCATAATGAACTGGCGGGCTATCGTCCTGCCGGGTATATGAAAAACATAGACCTAACGATTCCTTTGTCATCTAAGCAGGCCGAACTATCAGAACATAAGCCAGCAGAACATAAACCTTTGTTCAAGCTTAAGGCTAATTTAGTTAACTTGTCATCTCAGGGGTATGGCGGAGCCCCTGGAGGGGATGGAATGACAGGTTATATTTCAATGGATGACCAGCACGGTTCAGTGATGGTTGATAGTGATAATTTTAAGCTGACTTTTCCTGATTTATTTAAAGAAGGGTGGCTCTTTAAAAGTAGTCAAGTGAGTGTTAGCTGGGATATTACTGAAACGGATTTAATTGTTTACTCTGAAGGCATTAATCTGTTTTTATCAGAAAGTAGTCTTATAACCGGTGATTTTTTGGTGCGGGTATCGGATGTCGAAGAAAGTACGCTCTCTTTGAAAGTTGGCTTACAAAACGTTGATGCGCTTAGGGCGTATCAATTTGTACCTTATTACCTTGTTAATCCGGGTCTTTATGATTGGTTGAAATCATCAATTAAAGGAGGGGTAATAGAGAGTGGCCTTTATGTTGGTTATGGTTCAATTGAAGCTGATGCGCCCCCCAATAGTTTCACTTCTTCTATGTTTTATAATACTAAGGGCGCTCGCTTATTGTTTGACCCTGAATGGCCTGAGTTGGAAGGCGTTGATAGTAGAATTTTTTTACAGAATGGGTTTTTGGATTTAGATGCTTTCAATGCTAGTTTTAGGGGGACATCTTTAACTAATACTGAGGTGGATATAGTGTCTGATGCTTCGGGAAAAGAATCTATATTAAAGGTTTCAACCCGAGTTAAGCCTTCGGAAAATGATATTAAATATTGGCTTAACGACTCACCTATAAGTGAGTATACGAGAGAAATATCGGAGCAGTTAGCGCTTAATGGAGATATTGATGTTGCTGTAAAACTGGATATACCGCTTGATAATATTGAGTCGGGTATTGAATATGACCTTTCTTTTTCGCTTAACGACCTTGAGATAACACATAAGCCTACTAATCTTGTTTTTGAACAATGTACCGGAGTTTTAAATATAGCTAGTAAAACAGGTCTTAGTGCAGAAGGTATAAAACTTAAGTTTTTAGATCAGCCTACTGTTCTGGATATCTCTTCAAAACTAAAGTCTTCAAAACTCTCCACTGAAGTGACTGAAACAACCCTACGCTTGAAGGGGGAATATTCTACCGAGCTTTTAAATGAGTATTTTTTGCCGGATCAATCGTTGCCAATAGCGGGTAGCACTCAATTTATAACGACGTTGATGATTTCGAGCGATAATGGCAAAAGCCCATTGCTTACAATAAACAGTCCTTTGACTGGAGTCGCTATTGAGTTGCCGGCACCTTTAAATAAAACGGCCAGTCAGGAACAAGCGCTTTCTGTGCAGTTAAAAATTAATGAATCTGCTATTTTTGTCGATGCTTTACTTGGGGATATGGTTAGTGCCACTGCTGAAATTACTGATGCAGGACTCAAGAAAGGCATGGTGTTTGTGGGAGGGGTATCAGGTCTACCTGAAAAAGATGGCCTGTATATTAAAGGTAATCTGGAGCAGTTGAGTGTTCAGTTGTGGTTAGAGTATTTAGCTTCTCAAGAAAATACTTCGGGTGTTGATTCTACTGCCATTGAAGTAGATTTAAATGTAGCTGATATTGATTTTTATGATCAACACTTTAGCCATACTAATATAAATATACAGCCAATAGATAAAGAGTGGACAGTCACTCTTGCTGGTGATGATATAGATGGAACACTTCATTTGCCAAGCCAGGGACATAAACTTAATATTGCTTTGAAAAAACTAAAACTTTCGGGAGGGGAGGTCGAGACTTTGAAACAGAGCGAGAGCTCGGAGCAAGAAATGTCTCCTTTTGACATACCTGAAATGACTGTGCTGGTAGAAAATCTAATTATTGATGACGCTCTTTATGGTCAGTGGTCTGCAGATGTGGTGCATAAAGAAACCGGCATTGTAGCCAAAGATGTAACCGGAACATTAGCTGAAGCTAATTTTAAAGGGCGCCTTACTTGGGTAAAAGATGTATTTGGACTACATACCACTATATTAACCGCAACGGTTGATGGTGGTGATCTTGCTTCAATATTTAAAGCACTTAACCGGCCAGCACCCATAACGAGTGAAAATTTCTCAGCTGAACTGGCATTAGTTTGGGGCTTACCTCCAACAGAATTTGACATTGCGGAGTTATCGGGTCGAATTAGTGTGTTATTAGAAGATGGCACTATGATAGAAGCACAAAGTGCTACAGAGGCTTTTAAAGTGTTTGGGATATTGAATGCCGAAGCCATATCCCGAAGAATTAAGTTAGATTTTACTGATTTATACCAAAAAGGTCTGGGCTACGACCGAATAGAAGGAACTGCTCGAATTGATAAAGGTTTATTGGTTATCGAGGAGCCTCTTAGTATGCAGGGGCCGTCTAGTGCATATAAATTCACAGGCTCTGCCGACTTAAAGAAACAAACTTTGGATATGGATATGGTGGTTGTTCTACCCCTAACAAAAAACCTTCCATTAGCGGCCTTATTTTTGGGCGCGCCTCAAATAGGGGGCGCGGTATGGGTTATCGATAAACTGTTGGGTGAGCCACTTAGTAAATTGACTAGTGCGACTTATCAAATGAAAGGCAGTTGGGACAATCCGGAAATAAAATTAAAGAATGTATTTGACCGTACAAGTAGCAGCTCTAAGAAATATAAACAGAGAAATGAAGAAGATTTCTAATGCATGTTTGTCAGCATAATTTCGCCAATAAAATAGCTGCTATTCAGATGAATAGTAGCGACTCTAAAAAAGATAACCTCAAAGCAGTTGCTCGTTTAGTTGAAGAGGCGGTACTTGTGCATAGGGCTGGCTTAGTGTTATTGCCTGAAAATTTTGCGTTATTTGATGGTAATGCTGCACTTGGTTTAGGTGCGCAGGAAGCAACGGCTAATGGTGAAGTCAGGTGCTTGATCTCATCTCTCGCTAAAAAATTTAAAGTATGGATTATTGCGGGCTCAATACCTTGCGCATCTCGTCCTGATAAAAGTCTAATTGATGGGCGAGTCAGGTCTGCTTGCTGGGTATTTGACGATACTGGGGTTGAGGTTGGTCGTTATGATAAGATTCATCTTTTTGATGTGGACGTGAATGATAACCACGGAAGTTATAGAGAGTCTCAGCAGTTTGAAGCCGGTATAAGCCCTCAATTTGTAGATACGCCTGCAGGACGGGTTGGTTTGTCTATTTGCTATGATCTTCGTTTTCCTCAACTATATTCATGGCTTGCTGAGGCGGGTGTTCAAATATTAACAGTACCTGCTGCATTTACTTTTAAAACAGGTAAAGCTCACTGGGAGCTACTGTTGCGTGCAAGAGCAGTAGAGAATCAATGTTACGTCATTGCTGCAAACCAGACAGGTGTGCATTCTAAAGGACGTGAAACCTGGGGGCATTCTATGATTATTGATCCTTGGGGAACGGTTATTGCGTGTGCCGAAGACGGAGAGGGGGTTATCAGTGCTGAAATTAATTTGCGGGCGCTTTCTGATATAAGGTCTGCGATGCCTGTTTTAAAACATCGCAAGCTTATAAAATAGAGTATATTTAAGATTCTGTTGAATCTTCTATATCATTAACGCTTCTCAAATATTTGAATAATTTTCGTGAAGCGCCTGTATTTTTTTCATTTTGAATATCTTTTTTAGCATTGCGTACGAGTTGGCGCAGGTGCTGGATGTCAGCCTTTGGGGTTTCCTCTATATAAGCAGATAAAGCCTCATTACCTTCTTGAATCAGCTTATCTCTCCAGCGCTCTAGTGCATGAAGTGCTTGTGCAAAGACTTTGCTGCTTGCGTCAAAAAGGCCTACCGCGTGCCTTATTTCTTCTTCATTCTCTGAACGCATCAGTTTGCCAATGTATTGCATATGGCGTCGTGTTGCTTCCCTTTTGGTTATACGACGAGACTCTTCTAAGGCTTTACGCAGGACATCACTCATGGGAACTTTATCTAGCTGACTGAGTTTAAGTTCGGTTAAGCGCTTCCCTAAAGCCTGAAGTTCATGCATATCTTGCTTGATGGATGTTTTGCTAATAATCGATTCTTCATCAAGTTCTTCAGGCGTATCAAAATTGGTCATCTGGCTATTTTCCCGGGTACTCTGTAGGGTTTTAATCAAGCATACACTAATGTGGCAAGACCTAAAAATGATAGGAAGCCAACAACATCTGTAATAGTGGTAAGGATAACACTTCCTGCAAGGGCAGGATCAATATTTCTTGCGCGTAATATAACGGGTAACATTGTACCTGCTATGGCCGCGACAATTAAGTTAATGAGCAGTGCTGACGCAATGATAATGCCTATTGTCAGGTCATTAAACCAAACGACAGCGGCTGCGGCTACTACAATCGCCCAGAGTAGGCCGTTTAGTACGCCCACAATAAATTCACGGTTTAGCAACCAGCCGATATTATTGCTGCTAATTTGCCCTATGGCCATGCCCCTTATTACAAGGGTTAGGGCCTGACTGCCTGCGACGCCCCCCATGCTGGCAACGATGGGCATAAGTACTGCCAGCGCGACAACCTGTTCAATGGTTGCTTCAAACATGCCAATAACGGCTGATGCGATAAATGCGGTAATCAGGTTGATACCAAGCCAGATAGCACGACGCCGCGCTGTTTTGAAAATAGGTGTAAAGGTATCATCTTCTTCATCAAGACCAGCCATGCTCATTAGAGAGTGATCTGCATCTTCTCGAATAACGTCAACCACGTCATCGATGGTGATTCGGCCGAGGAGTTTTCCTTCTGGGCTCAGTACGGGGGCTGTTACCAAGTCTCTGCGCTCGAATAAGTTAGCCACTTCTGTATCAGGGGTGGAAACAGAAATAGTAACGGCTTCAGTGTCCATTACTTCACGCACGGTCGCATTGGGGTTTGAGACTAGCATTTTTGTGATTGGGAGGGTGCCAATAAAATCATCTTTCCGGTTTACAACGAGTAGCTTGTCAGTCATTTCCGGAAGTGATCGGTGTCTGCGCAGATAGCGCAAAACTACATCAATGCTGATGTCGGGGCGTATTGTGATGGTGTCGGTGTTCATTAAACCACCGGCGGTATCTTCAGGGTAGGATAAAACCTCTTCAATACGGTGCCGGTCTTGCGAGTCCATTGAGTCCAGAACTTCTTTGATAACGGTATCAGGAAGTTGCTGGAGTACATCAGCTAAGTCATCGGTTTCAAAATCTTCAGTAATGCTGATGAGTTCTTGAGGGTTTAGTTTACTCAGGAAGTCGTTACGAATTTCATCATTAAGGTATTGTAGAATTTCACCTTCAATACCTTTATCAACTAGCTGCCAGAGAAGGTTTCGTTCTTTTGGAGGGCTTGATTCAAGAAGGTGTGCAATATCGCTAGGGCTCAGACCTCCATTTAAAATACGCGCGACCTGATCCAGTGCACCGCTATCAAGTGCATCGTTCAGGTTATGTATTTTTTTCTGGCGTTTTGCCTGCTCTAATGTTTTAACCATTAAGAAATTTACTCACCTTCACCAAATCGGTCAGCAATAAGTTCTTTTACTGCGCTAAATGCTTCATCTTCATCAGGCCCGTCGATGATAATATCTACATCGGTTCCACAACTGGCCGCTAGCATCATTACTGACATAATGCTTTTACCATCAACCTCTTTTCCGTTGCGGCTTATTTTTATGTCACTGGCATAGCGAGTAGCTGTGCTAACCAATTTAGCAGCAGCCCTGGCATGTAGGCCGAGTTTATTAATAATGGGAACGGTTTCTTTAATCATAGCTGTCTTGGCGTCGTGGTCGTATTAGTGTGCGTTTTCAGGTGACGATGGTAATTCCTTATGCCGAACCTGAACATTTTGTTGTTGTGACTTAAAATGCTCTCCTAATTTTTCGCTAATATATACGGAGCGATGTTGTCCTCCAGTGCAGCCAATAGCTATGGTCAGATAACTTCTGTTGGAATTTGCAAACCGGGGTAGCCACTTGCTTATGTAGCTTTTTATATCACTAAGCATTTCACTTGTTTCTGGCTGGCTTTCCAGAAACTCATGTATGGGTTGGTCTTTTCCTGTAAACGTCCTTAGAGCTGGATCCCAATAAGGGTTAGGCAGGCACCTGACATCAAAAACAAAGTCTGCATCGATCGGCACGCCATGTTTAAAACCAAATGATTGAAATAGTAAGGCGATATCCTGGCCT
>Ga0105351_1000546_pt1 | contig 17662 bp, 14 predicted proteins | sample EN4Hudsemesocosm_FD_83662 | JGI IMG/M metagenome (GOLD analysis project Ga0105351, IMG submission 83662) | Methane-oxidizing microbial communities from mesocosms in the Hudson Canyon - EN4B Hudson Canyon | ecosystem: Environmental > Aquatic > Marine > Cold seeps | place: Hudson Canyon... | reverse complement strand
TACTTTTGAAAATATTAAAAATTTTGTGCCAAACGAGTGATTAGCAAGTCAAAATTAAAATTGTCTCTAAAAAAGCGTTTGTGAAATACGGTTGGAAGGTTCTTTTTTTATGACACATTCCTTACTATTATTTGAAACTTTGTTCACCAAAGAAGAGACTTCATACATGTGCATCATTTCAGAAGGATGTGCTGAAAAAAGTTTATTTAACTCTTCTAAAGAAGAATCATTATTCAACCAAAGGTTCCAATATTTTTTATCTAAAATAACTGGCATTCGGTCATGTATTTTTTCAATCATATCATTGGGTTGGGTTGTAATCAAAGCAACTGATAAAATAGATTTTCCAGTTGTTTCATCAAACCATTCATCCCATAAACCTGCTAAGGCAAAGCAGTCATCATTTTTAGCTTTTATAAAATAGGGTATTTTTTCTTTATCCCTTTTTTCCCATTCATAAAAACCGTTCACTGGAATCAAACAACGTTTACTTTTAAAAGAATCTCTGAAACTTTTTTTCTCAAACAACGTTTCACTTCGGGCATTGATATTAATACTCTTTTTATCTTTTGCCCACGAAGGAACCAATCCAAAATGAGCATAGACATACTCTTTTGTATTTAATAATACAGGAACTAAATGCGTAGGTGCAGTGTTATAATTAGGTTTTATTGCTCCCAACCTATTTTTAACATCCAGAAATATTTTTCTGGCTTCATTTTTAAAAGAGCTGTCATCAAAAATGGCTAATCGTCCGGGCAAGATGTACCTTTACTTGTTTTTTGAAGAATAATACCCATACGACCTTTGTCTCTTTTCCCATCGCTTTGATTTACCATCAAAGATTGTTTTACTTTAAATCCAATTTTCTCACAGATGGAAATTAAATCCAAAGGGATAAAGGAATCATAATAGAATTCAACATCAAACATAAAATCTGTAAAAGCAGGTATATCTTTACTGCTTCCTCCACTGCTTAGTATCAACGTTCCATTTAAGCAAAGTGAATTATAAATCTTTTCTAAAATAGTTTTATGTTTTTGTCTTGGAATATGAAACAATACATCCCATAATACAACTGCCTCGTATGATTCAAGAATAGTATACTCTTCAATTTCAGCTTGAAAAAAAGTTGCTTTAGGTAAATTTTTTTTTGCTTGTAAAAGTAATTTATCAGATCTGTCAACACCTGTTATTAGGTGATTCATCTCTGAAAGCATCAAAGAAATAGGTTTTCCACTCCCACATCCCAAATCTAAAATTTTAGCTTTTGGTGGTAATGGTGCCATAAACAATTCAAATAATTCTTTATCTTTTAAAGGAAGTTTTGTTCTTGCTTTACACCATTTTGATGCTATTAAATCATAATTGGCTTTAAAAAATTTAGATGATTCTTTTTTCAATGACAATTGTCCTTTTGTAATTTTGTGCTTTTATTTATCTTTAAACTCTTTCATCTCTTTATTGATAAAATAACTCACCATATCAGAATACATTTTTTCTATAAACAAAGGGTTTAAACCTTTTTCTTGTGCCCATTGTTTTCTCTTAGCTAACATACTTTTAACTCTATTGGGTGCCTTGACTGAAGCTTCATTGGTTTTAAACTGAGCTGCTTTATTTACATACTCTGCTCTTTTAGAAATCAGTGAAATAATTTCATAATCAATTGAATCAATTTCTTTTCTTATATCATCCATATTTTGACAGTTTTTGGCTTCCAGCATTTTATATTTGTCCTTGATTTTTGACTTTTAAATTATTCTAGTATAATAAATTTAAGAAAAAATAAATAAGGACTTCTTCAATGATTAAATTACTCCATGTTTTTTGTACGGCACTCTTATTATCAAGTTTTGTTTTTGCTCAAGATTCAAAAAAAGTTCACGTTGAAGTTATTACAAAAACAACAAAGAGTTGGAATGGAAATACCCTTCCTTTCTATAAAAAAGGTCAGCCTGAAATTACACTCTTAAAGGTTATCATTCCAGCACATACTAAACTGCCTATTCATAAACATCCTATTATCAATGCAGGAGTTTTAACAAAAGGAGAATTAACGGTTGTCACAAAAGATAAACAAGTCTTGCATATGAAAGCGGGTGATCCTATTGTTGAAGTTGTGGATACTTGGCATTATGGAGAAAATGAAGGGGAAATTCCAGCAGAGATTATTGTTTTTTATGCTGGGGTTGTGGGGACTCCTATTACTGTTAAGAAATAAAGGTATATAAAAAAATGGAAAAGTTAGTTGAAGACTTGATAAAAATGAATCAAGCAGGTGAAGTTTTAGAATTATGTGAAAAGTATTATGATGAAAATATACTTATGTCAAGCAATGGAAATATATTTGCAAAATCCATGAGAGAAGCCTATGATAAACAAAGGGGTTTTGTTGAAGCGGTTAAAGAGTTTGAGGTGAAACTTATTTCTCTAAAAATAGAGGATAATATTGCAGAGCTTGTATTTAACTATAAAATTACTGATTTGGACTCTGTTGTTAATGAGTTTGTTGGTAGGCATATTCAGACTTGGGAGAGTGGCAAAATTATAAAAGAAGAATATAAGTCAATAAATTAAAAATAAATACCTTAGACAACGTTAGTATTGTCTTTGCTAATTAATATTGTAATTATTTTGTCATAGCTATAAATTTTTTATTTTTAAACTTTCAACACTGAGATATAACGAAAGATGATGTTTAAAAAAGGTTTTTTTGGTACAATTGCATTATGAATTTAGAAGAAAAACTTAAAGAACTTCCCGACTCCGCTGGCATCTATCAATATTTCGATAAAGACGGTCATTTACTTTATATTGGTAAGGCAAAAGTGCTTAAAAATCGTGTCAAATCTTATTTCAAGTTTACTCCGCATTTAGGTCCTGCTGATAAACTTGGTCCTCGTATTTATAAGATGATTAGTGAGGTTTTTAGTGTTGAATGGATTGTTACTCCTAATGAGAACGATGCATTGATACTTGAAAATTCATTGATAAAACAACTTAAACCCAAATACAATATTTTGCTTCGTGATGATAAAACCTATCCTTATTTGTATGTTGATTTTAGCCAGCCTTTTCCTCGTATTGAACTCACGCGTAAAATACTCAAAGGTAAAAGTATCAAATACTTTGGGCCCTACTCTATTGGGGCTCGTGATATGTTAGATTCTATTTATGAGATTGTTCCTATGGTTCAAAAGAAAAATTGTCTTAAAGAACAAAAAGCGTGTCTTTTTTATCAGATTAAAAAATGTCTCGCACCCTGTGAAGGTAAAGTATCACAAGAAGATTATAAAACCATTATAGATGAAGCCTTAGAATATATTTATAATAAAACAAAACTTATCAACAAACTCAAATTAAAAATGGAAGAGTACAGTGAACAATTTCGTTTTGAAGAAGCTTTGAAAATACGAGACCGTATACGAACCATTGAAAAATCACAAATCAAATCAGGTATGGATTTGGCCAACAATGAAAACCTGGATATATTTGCAGTTAAAAACAAAGACAGTAGAGCAGTTATTGTGCGCCTATTTATAAGAGATGGGAAACTAACCTCCAGCAGTCATAACTTTGTTAAACTGGATTTCATGCAAGATGAGACAACTATTGATTTAAATGAAGCGTATGAGCGTGCAATCATAAATTATTATGACAATGAACTTCCTCTTCTTCCTGATGAAATTATCATTGCAGCAGATATTGAAAGTAAAGAAGAGTTGGAAAGTTTTGTACAAGAAAAATTCAATAAAAAAATCAACATCACGTATCCAAAAATTGGAAAGAAAAAAGAGCTCATCACTATTGCATTTAATAACTGTGATGAGTTACTACGGCTTGATAGTATCAGTAATAACTTAACCGTATACAACGAAATAAAAAGTCTGTTCAATCTACAAAGAGTACCTAAAAGAATTGAGAGTTTTGACAACTCACACATGATGGGACAAGCTACAGTTGGAGCCATGGTTGTTTGGGATGAAAAATTTATCAAAAGTGATTTTAGACATTATAATCTTGAAAGCAAAGATGAATACTCTCAAATGAGAGAAATGCTCATACGAAGAGTTGAAAGTTTTGGAAAAAATCCAGCACCAGACCTTTGGGTGATTGATGGAGGAGCAACTCTGCTTAAACTCGCACACGATATTTGTGAAAGTGTTGGGGTATTTATAGATATGATTGCCATTGCAAAAGAAAAAGTTGATGCAAAAGCACATAGAGCAAAGGGTTCAGCCAAAGATATTATGTATTGCAAAGATGCAGAAGGAGTTGTGCAAACCTATAAACTGCTCACCAGCGACAAACGCCTGCAATTTATCCAAAGACAAAGAGATGAATCACACCGTTTTGTAATAAACTTTCACAAAAAACAAAAAAGAACTGAAGATAAACAAATTTCACTCTTACAAATAAAAGGTATAGGAGAAGCAAAAGTCAAAAAACTTCTGTTATATTTTGGTACCTTTGATGAAATTAAAAAAGCCTCTTTAGAAAATCTCAAAGAGGTATTAAATGAAAAAGATAGTATCCTAATTATTAATCACTTTAAAACAATGGATGACTAGATATGGCAAGAATTATTATCAACAAATCAAATTATTTTCACAACTTATCAGTTATCACTAAATGGGCAAAAGGCAAAGGCAAAGTGGCTGTTGTATTAAAAGACAATGCCTATGGACATGGATTATTAGAAATGTCAACATTAGCCAATGAATTTGGAATCACCAAAGCAATTGTCCAAACATTGTCTGAGGCAATAAAAATAGAAAAGTTATTTAAAGAAGTATTAATATTAGCTGATAAAGATATTCACACTTATTCACATACTTTTCACATAACTGTAAATGAAATAAATGATATCTTTAAGCTTCCCAAAAACACGAATGTTCACTTAAAAATAGACACAGGAATGCATAGGAACGGAATTTCTAAAAATGAGCTTAAAGAGGCTATTGATGGGATTTGTAAGCAGGGGTTAAATCTTACAGGTGTTTATACACACTACAGAAGTGCCGATGAATTATCATGTGAATATTTTTGTCAAAAAGAAGATTTTAAAATACTTAAAGCAGAAGTTAAGAAAACATGTGAAGAACTTTTGTTACCAATTCCATACTTTCACAGTGCCAATTCTTCGGGACTTTTTAGAGACTTTAATTTTGATGAAGATTTTGCAAGAGTAGGAATTGCATCTTATGGGTATATTGAAACAGACAAAATTTACAAAATTCCAAATTTAAAACCAGTACTTTCATTGCATGCCAATCGCTTAAGTTCAAGAAAATTATTTTTTAATGAACGAGTTGGATACGGAGGAACATTTAAATCCAAAAAAAACATGGATATTTCAACCTATGACATTGGGTATGGGGATGGTTTTTTACGAATAAACGAAAAACAAAAGTATAGTACTCCTGAAGGTTTTAATCTTTTGGGTCGAGTATCAATGGACAATTTATCACTGAATTCAACTCAAGATGAAGTATGTCTGTTTGATGATGTCAACACATTAGCTAAAATACATGATACAATTACATATGAGATATTAACTTCTTTAAAACCAAACATAAAAAGAGAGATAATAGAAAAGAGATAACATGAAGATACTATTTTGTTTGTTTATATTTTTTAACACCTTATCTTTTGGAGACCACCTCCAAGCACATGACGAAAAAAAAATAGAGAAAGAGGAAAAAAGCTTCTCCTATTATGTCAAACTTGCAAAAAAAAGAGACCCTGAAGCACTGTTTAAACTGGGTAAGTTTTACTATGAAGGAAAAATAGTTAGAAGAAGTTATAAAAAAGCATACAAATATTTAAATCAAGCTTCTGCATTAGGGTATATAAAAGCAGATTATAATTTAGGTATATTATATGCCAATAGTAAAACCAAATTCCACAGTTATTCAAAATCATATGATATTTTTTTAGAATTAGCAGAAAATGGTCATGCAGGAGCACAAAATAAAGTAGGTACTTTTCTAACTCTTGGTTTTGGAGGTCCAATTGACTTTAAAGAAGCCGTCAAATGGTATGAAAAATCATCAAGACAAGGTTATATTACAGCTCAATGTAATTTGGCCTCTATGTATGCCGCAGGAATGGGTGTATTTGTCAACTTTGGCAGAGCTCATGTTTTTGCAAAAAAAGGTAAAGAACAAGGAAATAGAATTTGTAGAAAAGTATGGAGAGAGTATAATCTTGGGAAATATACAAAGGATAAGGGTTTTAAATTTAAATTTTACAACCAACCCTAAGAGATTATAGATGAAAATTAATTTTCATCTATAATCATTTTTAACATTCTTAACACTTTGCTTTCATTAGATTATTTAACTGTTCAAACAATGCATTTGTTGCAGCTTCTATTTTAGAAGCCTCAGTGCGTAATTCACCATTATGTACGTCTGAAGCATTAGCTGTTATATAGGTTTGTATTGCCTCTATTGCTTTTTTGTTTTCTTCTTTCACTGAAGCCCATGTTGAACTGTTTACGAAGTCTCGTCCTTGTTGTTCACAATCATTAATCCACTGTGAGACTTTACACTTATTTTCACGCTCAATTTCCCAATTTTCTAAAGAATCCATTTTTGCAAAATTTACATCTTTGAAATTAATATGTGAATTTTTAATATCACTTATTTCTTGAACCAATTCTACATCACACACCCTGTCATATACCTCTTCTTCATAGTTTGCTTTTGAAGTAATATTGGTTAATCGATCAGACAACCCAGATACTTTAGTAGAAATGGTATCAATTTGAGAGGATACCGCTGCATTTTGTTGAGTTACTTTGTCTAATGAATTCATGGTATCATTTATTTGAACCATGCCAATTTCAAGCTCTTTACTTGATGTAGCAACACCATCAATAATATTTTTGGTAACGGTTATTTTTTCATTTAAATCCGCATATCCAGATATCATATCGTTAGCAACTGTTTTTCCTTCATTAGATTTAGCAGATGCATCTTCAACTAAACTTTTGATATCATTTGCAGCTTCTGCACTCCTTGCTGCGAGATTTCGTACTTCTTGTGCAACAACAGCAAAGCCTTTCCCCGCTTCACCAGCAGTTGCTGCTTCAACAGCAGCGTTTAATGATAGAATATTCGTTTGAAATGCAATTTGGTCAATAATTTGTATGGCTTCATTAATTGCTGTTACCTTATCATTGATTTCATCCATTGAAGATGATGTTTTATTGGCTAGATCACTTCCATTGGTCGCTGAAGATGTTAACTCATCTGCTATTGAAGACATTTTAGAGACATTTTCCCCACTACTTTGAATATTTGAAGTAATCTCTTCAATCGCTGCTGCTGTTTCTTCTAATGATGCAGCTTGTCCATTTGATGAAGTAGATAAAGATTGAGACGTTGAAGCAAGCGTGCTTGTATTTGAGCTTAAATCATTGCCTGCTAATGAAATCATTGCCATAAGTTCCGCAGTGTTATTTCCAAGAAGTTCTGTAGAGTTAATCAGTGATCCCATATCACCATACATACCCTCTTTTTCAGTTTTAGTTAATTCAAAACTGTAGTTACTCGCAGCGTAATTATCCAGTAGTTTGTTAATATTATCGAGTTTATTTTTAGTATCACTTAACATTGCATTTATATTATTTCTTAAGGTTTCAACTTCATTTGTTGCACCTTTTTGTTTAATGGTGTATCCAAAGAAACCACTTGAAACTTTACTCATAATATCATCAATTTCCATTACAACTTTTTTATCTTGTTCAATAATAAATTCTGTTTTTTTAATTTGTTCATTCATATCTCTGGTCATTTGTGCAAATTCATCATTTCCATTGACTTCCATTGGTTGTAGAAAATCTTTTTCTCTGATTGCATACTCAAAAAAGAACCCCAGTCCCACTTTAAATTCATTCAGTGATCCAACAATTTTTTTACTGATAATGGTCCCTACAAAAACGACAAACAGCAATCCAATAAGAGAGGTTAATCCAATAGTATATAACCAATTGAGTGTTTCATCCTTTATTACATTAACATGTTTTATTAAATCAGATGCCAGTTTGTCATCCACTTTTTTAAGTTTATTGATTTTTTGAGTTATTTGACCAAAGAAATAGGTTGCATCTTCTCCAAAGCCACCAATGGTAGTTGCAGCCAACGCTGTTTCTCTCATAAATTCAACTTCTTCAACATCTCTACCTTTTACTGTATCTTTATAAAACTTCACATAAGAAGGTTTTGCAGTTGCTAAAAATGATTTCAAAAATGTTGTTTGCTCTGTCATTAAAACAATCAGTTTCTGTTTCATTCCTGGAAGAAATTTATTTCTTGCAAAACTGTTTGCCATTACAGCTCGTTCAATTCCAGCTCGCTCTTTACTCATTAGAAAATTATAAAATGATGTGATATCATTGGCTTCATCCACATTTGTTGTCAGTTTAATAATAGAAGAGATCGTCTCCAAAAATTTTGCATTCATGCTCGTATAATAACCAATGGCTTCTTTTGCAGAAATTTGTAAAGCAGAAACCTGTTTTCGAATATCTTTAATTTTTTGCAGTTGTGCCAAAGATGCATTAATCTTATTTTGAAAATCTTTTGAAAAGGCTGACGTATCAGCAATTGCCATATAAGCTTCTAAAACATCAATTCTTTCATTTGCTAGTTTTCGTTGAGCGGGAAGTTTTGATGCAAACTTAGCACCCTTACTTCCTATAAATCCAGCAGTCATTCCTCTTTCTTTTTGTGTTTCATGTAATAAACTTGAAATATTACTTGCAACATTCACTGCAATTTTTATATTTAAATCTTTAACTTTAATATTTTCTCGAATATAATCTTCAACTTTTTTAAGTAAATTTATTTTTTTAGTAATGGTATCAAACCAATATTCTGGATTGACTCCAAAACCACCTACTTCTGAAGCATTTAACATCACTTTTCTCATTCTGTTTACTTCATCAACATCTTTTCCCACTAATGTTTTATTATAAAAATTTTGGGCTTGTGGTGTTGCATAATAAATAAATGTTTTCATAAATGAGTTTTGCGCAGAAATCAAAGTATTCAGCTTTTCTCTCATACCTGTACCAAATTTATCTTGACCTAACGTATTTGTACCAACCGCACGTTCAATCCCCGCTCTCTCCTTAGATAATAAAAAACTCGAATAAGCTGTTAATTCTTGAGTAATAGTCGCATCATTTGATATTTTTGCAATTGCAACAACATTATCCAGCATCAATCCATTCATTTTTGTATAGTATCCAATGGCTTTTCCAGCAGAAATATTAAAAAAGTCAACATCTGATCTTATTTGATTAAGTCCCTTAAATCTTTTGGCAACCTCATCCATTTTTGTTTTGAATGCTTTTGGATATAAAGAGTATTTAACTTCATGTGTATAAATAACCAATTCTTTAAATTTTTTGTCACTTAACTTTCGTTGATCAATAATTTTGGTTGCGAATTTTTTACCATTACTTCCAATAAATCCAGCTGTCATTCCTCTCTCTTTTTGAGTTTCATGCACTAGGGCTGATATTTTAGTTGCAAGGATTGCTACAGATTCAATTTTATTCATTGTATTGAGTCGTTTAACCGCATCAATACCTTGACTGGTACTTAAAACAATTAATCCCGCAATTGGAAAAAATAATAATAAAACAAGTTTTGCTTTAATGGATAGGTTATTTAGGAAGTTCATCGGATAGCCTTAATTTAAAATTAGATTATTATATTATAAAATAATATAATTTTAAATTAAGATTAAAGGAATTTTTAGGGAATTTTAGGTAATTATTAAATATGATATTTAATTATTTTTTAGATGATTTTTAAATAGCTTAAAATAAGTATTGATTTTATTTTTGACATAGGATAAGGAAAGTTTGACAGTTCTTCTGTCCTTTATCATTTTAGGTAAAGACTAAAAATTTATATATTTGGATAGTTTATACATGAGTGAATTAGCTCATTATTTATAAATGAAAAATGGGCATCATTACAACACCCATTTAAAAGTTCCTTTAATATAATCACTGAATAAAATTTTGAGTTTAAATACTCATTTTCTTACTTTTCACTCATCTCTAATTTAAATTTTTGATAATACGTAAGCATCCATTTCACCAACAATTTCTTCTATAGTTCTTTCACCATTTATTTTTTTAAGTAACCCTTTTGCACCATAAAAAGTTTGAATTTCTTCTAATGGTTCAGTAAATACTTTCATTCTATTATTAAAAACTTCAACATTATCATCAGCTCCACGCGCTCGACCTAAAACTCTTTCACAAGCTACATCTTCACTTACTTCTACTTCAATAACATTGACAAGTTCAACAACATCTTCATTCATTAAGTATCGGTCTAACTCCATCATTTGCTCACCACTTCTTGGATATCCATCGATTATTACTACTGGTGTAGGTGCATTTTTAATAGAATTTATAATAGTTTCAATAATCGTTTCAATAGGAACTAAATTTCCTTTGCTTACAAAACTATCAATTATTTTACCCATTTCACTTCCACTTGCAACTTCAGCTCTTAACATATCACCGGTAGAATAATGAGTAATATTATCGTGTTTTGCAGCAATGAGTTCTGCATCTGTAGTTTTTCCGCTTCCTGGAGCACCGATAATTAAAAATAATTTTTTCATCTAATTGACCTTTTTATTTTCTTATTTAATTTTTGAGAGTTGGCATTATACCAAAATTATCTTGTATCCAAAATCTTGTTGTGGGTGAGCGCATAATTTAGCTACTTCATTATTGTTATTCTCATTGTATAAAAAATGAGAATAACAAATATTTTTTAGTGTCTATAACCACCCGATTCTTTTTCTTCTAAAGAACTTTGCACTGGATTTTTTTCAAAATGTTTTAAACAACTTTTCATATCATTAAGCAATAAACTACCCAAATCTTTGCTTACTCCATGTCGTACTAATATTCTTTGTATGACTAAATCTTCTCTGTCTTTTGGCATAGAATATGCAGGCACTTGCCAGCCTCTACTTCGTAGCTTGTCTGAATAATCATACAAATTAAAACCATAATCCTTATCATCTTTTAGTTTCCAACAAAGTGCTGGCATACCGCCTTTTCCATCATAAATCATTTCAAAAGGTCCCATTTCTTCAATTTGTTTTGAAAGATATTGTGCTGTTTCATAACAAGCCATATGGATTTTACGATACCCTTCACGACCAAGTCGTAGAAAATTATAGTATTGAGCAATAACTTGTCCTCCTGGTCTTGAAAAGTTCAATGCAAAGGTAGGCATATCACCACCCAAGTAATTTACTTTAAAAACCAAATCTTCTGGTAAATCATCATGTTCTCTCCAAATCGCCCAACCAACACCAAGTGGAGATAAACCATATTTATGACCCGATGAATTTATTGATTTAACTCTTGGTATTCTAAAATCCCATTTTAATTCAGGTTCAACAAAAGGAGCAATAAATCCACCACTTGCTGCATCAACATGAATAGGAATATCTATTCCTGTCTCTTCTTGAAATTTATCTAGAGCCTCTGCAATTTGCTCTACGGGTTCATACTGACATGTAAAGGTCACACCTAATGTAGGAACAACCCCTATAGTATTTTCATCACATCTTTTTAAAACTTCATTGGCACCTAGAAGTAATCGATTACCTTCCATAGGAACTTCTCTTAATTCAATATCCCAATAGCGTGCAAATTTATGCCAACAAATTTGAACAGGTCCTGTGATTAAATTTGGTTTTGCAGTGCTGAGACCTTTTGCTTCCATTTTTTTTCTCCACCGCCATTTCATTGCCATACCTGCAAGCATTGCAGCTTCACTTGAACCTGTAGTTGAACAACCAATGGTATTAGCAGCACTTGGAGAATTCCATAAATCTGCTAACATATGTACACATCTTGCTTCTATTTCAGCTGTTTGTGGATATTCATCTTTGTCAATCATATTTTTATCTAAAGTTTCATTCATAAGGGTATGAACTTCAGGTTCTAACCAGGTTGAACAAAATGTAGCTAAGTTTTGTCGGGAATTTCCATCTAACATTAACTCGTCATGTACAATTTGATACGCATGACGTGGATTAATTTCATCATCAGGAACTTTATACTTTGGAACCTTAATTGATAAGTCTGATGATGCATATATATCATCTAACTCACTGTCTTTAATTGAATGTTTTTGTGCTAATGGCATTTTATTTTCCTTATTATTTATTCCAGTCTTCATAGATGGGTTTAGGTGGTAATGGATATGTCCAATTATCATACTCAATCTCTTGGGCAATTAATTGAGAATATAATGCAGGTCTCCTGTCTTTGATATAATTGGTACCACAAGGATGTATGGGTTCATAATCACCTGGGATACAATCAGCAATTAACATCACTTCATCTTCTTTTCTGGCATATGTTATAATTTCACCATGAGGATCTGCAATAATACTATTACCTAAATATTCAACTTGGTCTGATTTTTTTCCATTTTCATTAATATAACCCGTGCCTGTGTAGTTATTGTAAGCCACAAATATTTCATTTTCTAAAGATCGAGCAGGTATCAGACTTTTTGAAATGTCAGGATAAGTTTGTGTTGTCCATTCTCCTGATACAATAGCCTTAACATCAGCAGCAGTTGGTATAACAACCAGTTTTGCGCCTTTAGTAACTAATATTCTTGTTAATTCAGCAAATTCTGCTTCATAACAATTTAACACTCCAATTGGAAAATCATTGACTTTAAATACACTGTAGGCTTCACCTTCAGATTTACTGGCATATCCAAAAGACCAAAGTTTTTGTTCTTCAGGACCCCATAAATGAGTTTTTCTGTAGTTTTTTAAAAGGTTGCCCTCTTTATTGATAATAATCATTGAATCATAATATTTTTCAACACCATCAACCAGCCCTTTTTCAGGATAGGGACAAATAATTGCTATTCCTATTTCTTTTGCAATGGGAGCAATTTTTTTTGAAACATAATCTATACTTTTACATATATCATGTGCTTTTCCTTCTTCAAAGGCATAACCACTTAAAAACAATTCGGGAAAACTTATGATTTGTGCATCATAATTATTTTTTGCTATTAACGCACCATCTTTTAGTATTTCGATACTGGCATCTATGGCCTCTTGGCTTCCTGATAATCCTCCTTGAGTCTGATAAACTGCAAGTCGTATACCCTCGCCTAGTTTAGGGGGATTTTCACTTTTTATTCTTGTTTGTATGTACATAAGTATTCTCTCCTTTTATTTATTATAAATGTAACTAGAATGTGTTGAGAAAAGCTAAATTGAAAATTATATTTTAAATCGTATTTTAAATTGTATCAATAATTTAACAAAATATTTCTTTATTATGATTGAAGTAGTTATCGAAACTTGGTGTTTTTGAGGTATATTTTGAAATATGTTTTTTGATAAATAAGGTTAGTTTATAAGTAAAAACTTATAAACTAATATTATGAATATCTTAAATGTTTTGAGTGTTTGTGTTTTGAAGTGTTGTTTTTTTGTGCACTACTGTTTCTTCCATGAAAAGATTTATCAGTAATAACATCTTTTTGTTTCTGTTTTCGCCCCTGATCTTTTTCTACATATATTTTTTTTCTGCTCCATGGATCCATTTCAGTATAATACATAAGCGTAGAATATGTTGAAGGCGTAGGGATGAATACTTGAACTTGTTCTGGATTTATTTTTAGATTTTCACTGGTAAAATCTTTCAAGCTTTCCATGTCTTGCATTTCGCTGCCTGGATGTGCTGCAATTAAATAATAGGTTAGAAACTGTTTTTTACCCGCTTGTTTATTTAACTTTTCAAAATTGTTTTTAAAATCAAGCAAGGTTTGCTTATTGGGTTTACCCATAAGTCTTAAAACCTTATCTTCAGTGTGTTCAGGTGCAATTTTCATTTGACCTGATACATGATGTTCTACAATCTCTTTTAAGTACTCTTGTCCATGTTTTTTATCTTCATTGATTAAATCGTATCGTACGCCAGAGTTAACAAAAGCTTTTTTAACACCAGATATCTTTCGTACCTTTTGCAGTAATTCTATTTGTTCACTGTGATCTGGTTTTAGTACTGGACATACTGTAGCACTGGTACATGAGATATCTGAACAAACCCCTTTTTTAAGTTTCCGTCCACACTCATAACCATACATATTAGCTGTTGCCCCACCCACGTCATTGATAATTCCTTTAAAACCTTCATGATTTTTAAACTCTTTGATTTCATTTAAAATAGATTCTTGACTTCTACTTCGTATGGTTCGACCTTGGTGAACTGAAATAGCACAAAAGTTACACTCTCCATAACACCCATGATGAGTAGTTACTGAGAATTGTATGGTTTGAAGAGCATTTACAACTCCTTGTTTTTTATAAAAAGGATGAACATCTCTTTCATATTTTAAGTCATAAACGCTGTCAATCTCATTTTCTTTCATATAGTCACAAGGGGGATTTTGAATAAGATATCTGCTGTCATGCAGTTGATTTAAACCTTTTGACGTCATAGGTTCATTGTTGTTATAAAACAGATGAAACATATTAATAAATTCTAATTTATCTTTTGAGCACTTTTCAAAAGTGGGCAAATCTATATAATCTTCATTTTTTTCTTTACAGATATAACAAATCCCTTGAAGATTTTTTAAACTTGGATAATAATCAATGGGTAATGGTTTTTTAATATCGGGGTTGACTTCAGATTTTCCAGCTGCGATAATTTGAGTCAAATCAATAACTGTTTTTTCAGCCATTCCATAAACCAAGATATCTGCTTTTGCATCAAATAAAATTGATTTTCGAACCTTATTACTCCAAAAATCAAAATGTGCTACTCGTCTAAGACTGGCTTCAATTCCACCAATTACAATAGGCGCAGTATCTTTAAAATGTCTTCTGATTAAATTTACATAGGTCATGACTGCACGATCTGGACGGCGGTTATTTACACCACCTGGAGTAAAGTCATCTTTATTTCTGTATTTTTTAGTTGCTGTATAATTTGCAACCATAGAATCAACAAGACCAGCACTGACTCCCCAATAAAGTTTGGGCTCTCCCAGTCTTGTAATATCATCGTCACTGTCAATATCAGGTTGAGCTATCATTCCAACCTTATATCCTTGGTCTAATAATATTTTTCCAACAATTGCAATTCCACTGTAAGGTGTATCAATATAAGTGTCTCCACTTACGAGTATAATATCAAGTTGGTTTTCCCAACCTAATTTTTTTAGTTCTTCTGGTGTTGTAGGTATATACATTCATTCTCGAGTTATAATTTTTTCGAATTATACTTAAAGTTATCTTAAAATCACCCCTAATATAAGAACTAGTTTAACCTTTCCATTCAATATTTCAAATTTATTCAAAACTCAACCTTGCATATTAGAAGAACTATAACTCCTTTTGGCATAAGTATCTTTGTTTATCACAATTTCTTTTTGTTTCTCTTTTCTCCTTGTATCTTTTTCCACATATATTTTTTTTCTTGTCTTTGGATCCAGTTCTGTGTAATACATTACTGCTGAATACGTACTGGGTGTGGGAGTAAATACTTGGGCTTGTTCTGGGTTCATTTTTAATTCATGAGTAGTAAACTGTTTTAAATCATGCATATCTTTATCTTCACATCCAGGATGTGCAGCAATTAAATAATACGTTAAAAACTGCTTTTTACCAGCTTCTTTATTTAATCGGTCGTACATTCTTTTAAAATCAACCAGTGTTTGCTTAGCAGGCTTTCCCATAAGCTTTAACACTCTATCAGAAGTATGTTCGGGTGCTACTTTCATTTGACCAGAGATATGATGATTGACCAACTCTTTTAAGTAGTCATATCCATGTTTTTTATCTTGAGTTATAAAATCATATCTGATTCCAGAAGCCACAAATGCTTTTTTAACTTTGGGAACTTGTCTAATATCTTTTAAGAGTTTTAAATGCCTTGAATGATCCACTTTCATCACTTTACATAATCTGTCATAATCAACACATCGGATATCATCACAGGTACCTTTTTTGAGTTTTTTCCCACACTCATATCCATACATATTTGCTGTGGGTCCTCCCACATCTGAGATAATTCCTTTAAAATCTTTATGTTGAGTAAACTCTTTGGCTTCTTGCAGAATATTTTTTTCACTTCTGGTTCGTATCGTTCTGCCTTGATGCACCCCAATAGCACAAAAGTTACACTCACCCCAACAACCATGATGGGTTTGAATAGAGAATTTAATGGTCTCTAAACACTTAACTTTTCCTTGCGGTTGGTGATAAGGATGCAGTTCTCTCTTAAAAGGAAGAGAGGCCACTTCATCCATCTCTTTTTCATCCAAGTAATCACAAGGTGGATTTTGTATTGAGTATCGGGTATCAACTTTTTGACATAAGCCATTGGCTGAAATGGGATCATTGTTATCATAAAAACTGTCAAAAAGATCTATATATTTTTCTTTATTGTCTAAACATTCTTGATGAGAAGGAATTTGAAGAAACTCAAGTTTGGGTTCTTTTGAAATATAACAAATACCTCGAACATCTTTAGGGTCTCTCTCTTCTTTTAAAGCTAAAGTAAACTCTTTAATCGCAATCTCACCCATCCCATAAATCAGGTAATCAGCTTTTGCATCAAATAATATAGGTTTTCTGAGTTTGTTGCTCCAATAATCATAATGAGAAACTCTTCGTAAACTGGCTTCTATTCCACCTAAAACAATGGGAACTGTATTTTTAAAATTTCTTCGAATAAGATTGGTATAAACTAAAGTTGCTCTGTCTGGTCGTTTATCATTTTTACCACCAGGAGTATAATCATCACTGTTTCTGAATTTTTTGGTTGCTGTGTAATTTGAAACCATCGAATCAATACTTCCACCACTCACACCCCAATATAACTTTGGCTCCCCTAGTCTTTTGATGTCATCACTATTTATATCTGGCTGCCCTATAATACCAACCTTGTATCCCCAAGATTGAAGCATTCTTGCAACAACAGCTACACCAATAAAGGGAGAATCAATATATGCATCTCCACTTATTAATATGACATCAAGTTGTTTCCAACCCAATTTATTTAATTCTTCTTTAGTTGTAGGTATAAACATAAGTTCCCAGATTATAATTTTTAGAATTTTATCTAAGTCACATTAATGTGACCTCTAATAAAAAAACTAGTCTGTGGACTAATATTCAATTAATTTTTAAGCAATTTTGGGGCATAAAAAAAGGATAAGAGAAACTCTTATCCTTTAATAGATTGTTAATTAAGCAGATGACTAAACGTCAGCTTGTTGCTTTCTAATTCTAAGACTTAACTCTTTTAATTGTTCTTCATCAACAACACTTGGAGCTTTTGTTAATAAACATTGAGCTTTTTGCGTTTTAGGAAAAGCAATCACTTCACGAATCGAATCTGTTCCAGCAAGTAACATAATCATTCTATCAAGTCCCATTGCAAATCCACCATGTGGAGGTGCACCAAATTGAAGTGCATCTAGTAAGAAACCAAATTTTTCTTGTGCTTCTTCTTCGCTGATACCTAATAATCTAAAAATTTGAGATTGGATATCTTCTTTATGAATTCTGATACTTCCACCACCAAGCTCTGTACCATTTAAAACGATATCATAAG
>Ga0105351_1000543_pt1 | contig 17690 bp, 13 predicted proteins | sample EN4Hudsemesocosm_FD_83662 | JGI IMG/M metagenome (GOLD analysis project Ga0105351, IMG submission 83662) | Methane-oxidizing microbial communities from mesocosms in the Hudson Canyon - EN4B Hudson Canyon | ecosystem: Environmental > Aquatic > Marine > Cold seeps | place: Hudson Canyon... | reverse complement strand
TAGAAACTACAAATGCAGCTGCTGTTTTTCTCAAAGAAGAATTTGCTTCACTTGTGCCAGAAGGTACAATTGCTCTAATTACAGAAGAACCGTATTTGAAACTTGCATTTGCAAGTAAACTCTTTGCACCAGCTTTAATTGAAAAAACAGGAAAAGATGCAGTCATAGGGGACAACAGTCTTATTATGAATAATGTATATTTAGGTAAAAACGTTAAAATTGGCGATAATTGTACAATTATGGCGGGTGTTTATATCTCAGATAATGTAATTGTTGGATCAAATACAGTAATTCACCCAAATGTCGTAGTTTACAGAGATTGTAAAGTTGGAAGTAACTGTTTACTTCATGCAGGTTCTATTATTGGAAGTGATGGTTTTGGGTTTGCACATACTAAAGATGGACAACACGTTAAAATATATCAGAACGGAAACGTTGTAATAGAAAATGATGTTGAAATAGGTTCAAATACAACAATCGATAGAGCCGTTTTTGGAACGACTCTTATAAAGCAGGGTGTTAAGATAGATAATCTTGTACAAATTGGACATAATTGTGTCATTGGTGAATACTCCATCATTGTTTCACAAGTTGGAATTTCTGGATCAACAATATTGGGAAGAAATGTGGTTATGGGTGGACAAAGTGCAACAGCTGGACATCTTGAAATGGCGGCATTTACGACTATTGCAGCACGTGGTGGGGTTACAAAATCTATAACCGAAGGTGGCAAAACTTGGGCAGGTTTTCCTCTTTTTGAACACAGACCATGGTTAAAGCTACAAGGTCGAATTGCTAAATTACTTAAATAAAAGGCTAAAAAATAATTAAGAAAATACTCTCTCTAATTTTTACATTTATCATTTTCTATTTAGAATTTGCGATGTTTGTAAGTGACGAAAAAACAGTAGGAAAGATAGGTTCTATATTCGCACATTTTTCTCATGATTTCTTTGGATATATATCGTATATATATTTGTTTCTTTTTTTATATCCAATTTATAAGCTAAACTCAATCAATAATAACCAAGAGAATTTATATTCAAAAGCCTCGACTTTGGTTGTTTTATTGTTGTCACTTATAATGTCTCAATCTTTGTTGATACAAGGAAAAATGTCAGGTGTTTTAGGGAATAATATAATCGCATATTTAAGCCCGTATATAGGAAATGCAGGACTTTGGGTAATTGTATTTACTGGTTTTCTAATTTCAATTATAGTTTTGCTTGAAAATAAAAGACACAGTATAGTTATTAATTTAAAAGATTCGATAAGTAGTATTAAGTTTAAAAGTGAAACAAAAAATACAATTAAAAAAATAGATAACAAAAATAGAGAAAAACGAAATAACGAAAAAGTTATTGTAACAGAAGTTGGAGATACAGCAGAAATTATTATAGATGCTGCATCAATAAAAGAGGAACCTCCAATTATAGTGCCAAGTGTGATTGAAGAAGAAAATGAAAAAGCACCATTAGTTGAGCAAGCACATTCTGTCATTGTTGATGAACTAGAAGAAAACAAAAAGCTTCAAGACGAAATTGAAATTGGTGTAACTGAAAAACCAAAAGACTTTCAATTACCAAGTCCTTCTTTTTTTCAACCATCTCCAAAAGAGAAAAAAAATAAAATAAATGAAGCTGTAATTGATAAAAAAATTGCTGATTTATTAGATAAACTGGCAATGTTTAAAATTGATGGAGATGTTGTAAGGACCTATTCAGGGCCTGTTGTTACAACATTTGAATTTAAACCAGCACCAAATGTTAAAGTATCTAAAATTCTTAATCTACAAGATGATTTAGCAATGGCCTTAAAAGCGCAAACCATTAGAATACAAGCACCCATTCCAGGAAAAGATGTTGTAGGAATTGAAGTACCAAATGAAGACGTACACACAATTTACTTAAGAGAATTACTTGAAAGTGATATTTTTCAAAACTCAAAATCTTCTTTAACAATGATTTTGGGTAAAGATATTGTTGGTAAACCTTTTATAACTGACTTGAAAAAACTTCCTCACTTGCTTATAGCAGGTACTACAGGAAGTGGTAAATCAGTTGGTATCAATTCAATGATTTTGTCGCTTTTATACAAAAATTCACCAGATAGTTTAAAGCTTATTATGATTGATCCAAAAATGCTTGAATTTTCAATGTACAATGATATACCACACCTCTTAACACCAGTTATTACTAAGCCAACTGAAGCTATTAATGCTTTAAGTAATATGGTAGCTGAAATGGAAAGACGTTATACTTTAATGAGTAAAACAAAAACAAAAAATATTGAAAATTATAATGAAAAATCCAAAAGAGAAGATTATGAACCTTTTCCTTATATTGTAATTATTATAGATGAGTTAGCAGACTTAATGATGACAAGTGGAAAAGAAGTTGAGTTGTCAATTGCAAGACTTGCACAAATGGCACGAGCTAGTGGTATACATCTAATCGTAGCCACACAAAGGCCATCAGTAGACGTGGTAACAGGTCTTATTAAAGCAAATCTTCCAAGTCGAATCAGTTATAAGGTTGGACAAAAAGTTGACAGTAAAATTATTCTTGACTCAATGGGTGCAGAGTCTTTATTAGGACGTGGAGATCTATTATTTACACCTCCTGGTATGTCTGGGCTTGTTAGAGTTCATGCTCCTTGGAGTGGAGAAGATGAGATCGAAAAAGTAGTTGATTTCTTAAAAAGTCAACGTGAGGCTGATTACGACATGCACTTCTTAAAACAAAAAATGGAATCTGGTTCAAACGGAAAGAGTAAAGGAAGTTCTTCTGATGTAGGTGAATTAGATGAATTGTATGAAGAGGCTAAGAGTATTGTTTATGCAGATCAAAAAAGTTCAATCAGTTATCTACAAAGAAAATTACGAATTGGGTATAACCGATCTGCAACAATAGTTGAACAACTTGAAGCAACTGGAATTTTATCTGCACCTAATATTAAGGGTAATAGAGAAATATTATCATAAACATTTGTTTCTTATGATAATTATTTAATAATTAATATGATAAAATATTAATTATTAAATACAAGGAGTATATTATGAATACAAGTATCGTGGGAAGACATATAGAATTAACTGAACCAATTAAAGAATATATTAATAGTTCTGTAGATGTTTTTAAAAAATATAACTTAGATATTATATCTGTTAACTCAATTATCTCTCAAGAGAGTAAAAATGGTAAGAAAGTTATCTCGTTTGAATTCACTTTAAATATTGCAAATCTTGACACAATTGTTGTAAAACAAAAAGATAAAGATTTATATTCAGCTGTTGATATTGCCGTTGATAGGGTTTCTAAAGTTTTAAGAAGACATCATGACAAAATTGTTGGACACAAAGCAACAAAATTAACTGAAGTAGTTTCAACTGAAATACAAGATGCAATTGCAAATGAATTAGAAAAATTTGAAAATGAAATTGTTCCAACAAGATTATCTTCTTATAAACCTTTAGACATAGAAGATGCACTTGGTGAATTAAAATCAGAAGAAGCAAGTTTTAAAGTTTTCTATGACAATGACGATAATATGAGAGTTTTATATAAAATGAATGAAGCTGGTAAATTCGGTCTTTACTAGGACTAAAGCTTCAAATTATACACAAGGTATTAGCTCTTTGGCTAATACCTTTTTTGGTTTAAAAGGTAAAATAAAATATGACAAATGAAAATATACAAAAGAAAAAAATAGCATTAATCGGACAACCAAATGTTGGAAAAAGTTCATTATTTAATAGAATTGCTAAAAAAAGAATTGCAATTGTAAGTGAACAAGCTGGGACAACAAGAGATATCAAAAAACATGAAATCACTCTTTATGGTAGAGAAGCACTTATGTTAGATACTGGTGGTATTGATGAAACGAATGATGCGATATTTTCAAATGTAAAAAGAAAAGCAGTTGAGACTGCAAAAGAAGCTGATATAATACTTTTTATGGTTGATGGTAAACAACTACCTGATGAAAAAGATAAAGAACTATTCTATGAGCTTCAAAGTCTAGGTAAACAATTAGCTTTAGTAGTGAATAAAATTGACAATGATAAAGAGAAAGAAAGATTATGGGAATTTTTCGAATTTGGAATCTCAGATGAAAACCTTTTTGGAATTTCCGTTTCACATAATAGAGGAACAAGAACTCTCTTTGATTGGATTTATGGACAACTTCCTCCAGGAGCAGATGAGCTTCTTGAAAATTCAGAAGTAATAGATGAAGATGCTGGTGAAGAATTCATTTATGAAGAGGATGAAGAAGAGATTGAAGAAATAGATGATAATCATATTAAAGTTGCTATTATTGGTAAAGTTAATGTGGGGAAAAGTTCAATCTTAAATGCCTTAGTTGGAAGTGAAAGATCAGTAGTTAGCCCAATTGCAGGTACTACAATTGATCCTGTTGATGAAAAATTTGAATACAAAGATAAAGAAATTACATTTGTTGATACGGCTGGTTTAAGAAGACGTGGAAGTATTGAAGGTATTGAAAAATATGCATTAATGAGAACCGAAGATATGTTACAAGTTGCCAATTTGGCGCTTTTTGTAATAGATGCAAGTCAACCAATGTCAGATTTGGATGAAAAAATTGCAGGTCTTGTAGATAAATTTGGATTGGGTACAATTATTGTTCTTAATAAATGGGATGAAAATATGGATACTTTTAAAAAACTCGAAGCAGAGGTCAGAAGAAGATTCAGATTTTTATATTATGCACCAGTTATTGCAGTTTCTGCAAAAACAGGAAGAAGTATAGACAGACTTAAAGATACTCTTGTTGAAATTCATGAAAACTATTCACAAAGAATTTCTACATCTGTTTTAAATAATGTAATAGAATCTGCAACAAGAAGACACTCACTGCCAAGTCCAAATGGTGCATATCTAAGAATATATTACTCGACACAATTTGCAACTAAACCTCCAAGAGTTGCGCTTATTATGAATAAGCCAAATCTTCTACACTTCAGTTATAAAAGATATTTAATTAACTTCTTACGAGAGAACTTAAATCTTGAAGGAACACCAGTTCACATTGTTGCACGTGGAAAAGGTGAAAGAGAAGAAGAAAAAGAAATCGTAATAAAATACTAAGAGTACAATGCAAAAAATATTTATACTAAACAATATGAAAGTGGAGGGTGTTTGTAACATTCCTTTACTTGGTATTGAATTTTTACCTCAAACGGTTGATTTACGCCACTACGATGCACTTTTATTTACTTCAAAAAATGCTATTTATTCTTTAAATTCATTTGACAAGACATGGAAAACTATTCCTTCTTATGCTATTGCAAATAAGACCAAAATTGTAATTGAGAAAGAAGGTGGAATTGTAAATTTTGTTGGAAAAAGTGGTCATGGTGATGATTTTGCGCAAGAGTTAAAAAGTATCTTAAAAAATAAAAAAGTTTTATACATAAGAGCAAAAAAAGTTGTTTCAAATCTTGTACAAATTTTACAAGACAATAATATAGATATTGATGAATTAGTAACTTATCAAACAAAATGTAATGTGTGTGAGAAAAAAATTGATATACCGAAAAACTCTGTTATTATTTTTTCATCTCCTTCAACCATAAAATGCTTTTTCAGTCAATATACATGGGATATAAGTTACAAAGCAATTGTTATTGGGAAAACCACTGCATCTTACCTGCCTGAAAGTATTCCTTATATAGTTTCTCCCACACAATCTATCGAAGATTGCATTCAAACTGCAAAAAAGTATACATAACTACATCATTAAATTATTTCTTTAATATCAAATCATTTATTTCTTAATTTTTAATCTCTAATTTACTCACAATTAGATAAAATGGTTCATATCTAGGTGGTACGGGATTTCCATTGTTGAGGGTCCGATACTGTATTTATGTGTGTAATTATAATTCTGTGGTGTGCAACGCTTAAGTATTTTACTTTTTGCGATCCTAAAATAGAATTTGTACGTGCAGTCATTGGCTTTTGTGGGCCATTTAGTGGTTAACGGCTACTTGGATTACATACTTAAGGAAAACTAATTAGGTTGTTTTTCCTTAGGTATTACTCTCATGTTTATAATAAGGAAAATTAGTGAATATTTTAATTTTAGGAAGTGGCGGTAGAGAATACTCTATTGGGTTGAGTATTTATAAAGAAGATGAACACGAGTTGTTTTTTATGCCAGGAAATGGAGCAACAGAACAATTAGGTACAAATATTAATATTAAAGATTACAATGATTTGGCAACTTGGGCAAAAAAACAGTCCATAGATTTGACAATAGTTGGTCCAGAGGCACCATTAGTTGACGGTGTTGTAGATATATTTAAAGAAAATGACTTAGTTATTTTTGGACCAAGTGCGGCTGCTGCTAAGCTTGAAGGTTCAAAAGTATATATGAAAAACATGCTTAAAAAGTTTAATGTACCAACAGCTGCATTCATTGAAACAAATTCAATTAATGAAGCACATGACTTCATTGATACAATGAATATTCCAATTGTAGTAAAAGCAGATGGATTATGCGCAGGAAAAGGCGTAATAATTGCACAATCTAAAGATGAAGCAAAACAGGCTGTTACTGATATGTTAAATGGTGTTAGCTTTGGTGATGCTGGTACAAATGTAGTAGTAGAAGAGTTTTTAGATGGATATGAATTGTCTATATTCGCAATTTGTGATGGGGAAAATTATAAGGTTTTACCTGCAGCACAAGATCATAAAAGAATTGGAAATGGGGATACTGGACCAAACACAGGTGGAATGGGTGCATATGCTCCAACACCACTTGTGGATGAAGAAATCTACAAAAAAGTTGAAGATAGGGTTATTAAACCAACATTACAAGGAATGCGTGATGAAGGTGCTCCCTTTGAAGGTGTTTTATTCATAGGGGTAATGGTTGTAAAAGGTGAACCTATTATTCTTGAGTACAATGTGCGATTTGGTGATCCTGAATGTGAAATTTTAATGCCACTGCTTGAAACTCCTGTTAGTGAACTTTTTTATAAAGGTGCTACAAAGAATCTTGATACTCTTGATATTAAGATCAAAAATGAATATGGAGTTGGAGTTGTTATGGCAAGTGGTAATTACCCTTATGGAAGTAGTGCGCCTGCTGAAATAATTGTGGATGAAATTGTGGATGAAGATATTTTAAATAATACACATATTTCTTATGCTGGTGTTACAAAAGAAGACGACAAGTTATTCGCAACTGGTGGTAGAGTTCTTGTTTGTGTTGGTTTTGGTGAATCAATTAAAAAAGCAAGAGATCGTGCATATGCATTATGTGGGCAGGTTCATTTCGCTGGTAAAAAAATCAGAACTGATATTGCTTATCAAGCACTAAAATAATTGGATTTTTAAATATATGAATAGTGAAAACTTACAATTGGCATCAATGCCCTCTAGAATTAAAGCTTTTGTGATTGATGACCTTTTAATTTCTTTAGTATTTGTTGCCTTATTTTGGGAACAAATCACTTCATCGGATGGACAACTTATAAATATGCTTATTATCATGAACGAACATGTTATGCAAGTTTTATTCTTAAAGTTTATTTATCAAGGTTTTTTTGTTTGGTATTATGGTGCAACAGTTGGAAAAATAATTGCAAAAATTAGAGTTATTGATTACAATAGTTTTGAAAGAGTATCACTTGCTTCGTCATTTTTAAGATCAATTACAAGAATATTTAGCGAAATGTTTTTTTATATAGGTTTTATCATAGGTTTTTTTAATGATGGTAAACAAACACTTCATGATAAAATTGGTAGGACACTAGTAATAAATGTTTAAAAAATCACTTTTAATATTAACACTCTCATCTTCAATATTTGCAGCTAATGAGATTTATAAAGAAGAGCAAGATTCAAATGGCACTTCTTTAACGAAAAAAACTGCCGTTAGTAAAACTGAAAAATATCAATTTTTTGCCAATAACTTGGAAACTAAAAACAATATAATTACTGCAAGTGGTGATGTTGTTATTATTTCAAAATCTTACTACATGACAGCCCAAAGAGTTATCTATGACAAAGAGAATGAAACATTTGAACTTTTTGACCAAGTTGTGGTGTTAAAAGACAATAATGTCCACTCCAATAGTAACTATTCTTTTATCGACATGAAGTCAGGTGATTTTAGCCAAACCCCAACGCTGCTGTTAAGTAATAAGTCCTTATTATGGATTAATTCTACTAAATCATCCAAAAAAGAAGAAATTATTAAATTGCAAGAATCTGTGCTTTCTAGTTGTAATTGTAATGAACCAGATTGGAGTATTGATTTCTCAAGTGCCAATTATGATACAAAAAGCCAATGGATTGAAACATATAATAATAAGATACTAATAGGTTCTACACCTGTTTTTTACGTACCTTACCTAGCATTTCCTACAGATGATACGAGAAGGTCGGGACTTCTTATGCCAACAATTGGACAATCTAGTACAGATGGGTTTTTTCTTAGCCAACCTATGTATTTTGCACCAAGAGAAGATTATGATATTGAACTTGTACCACAAATTAGATCAAACAGAGGGAAGGGTATTTATTCGTATTTAAGATATGCTGATTCACCTTATTCTACTTTATATTTTGGTGTTGGTGTTTTTCAAGAAAATAATGACTATTTTGTTGACAATAATTTAAAAAATAAAAATCATTACGGTTATAATATACTTTACGAAAGAGGAAATGTTTTTTCAAGAAAAAATGACCACCAGGACGGACTATATATAAATATAGACTGGATCAATGACATTGAGTATAAAAACTTGGAAGATGATAATCATAAAGAATCGTATGAAAAGAAAATTGAATCAAAGGTTAACTACTTTTATAATACTCCTGAGTATTACACGGGTGCTTACTTTACCTATTATTTGGATACAAGTTTAAATTCAAATAATGCAACTATGCAAAAATTGCCCCAAGCGCAATTTCATACATATTCAAAACCAGTTCTTTTTGATAAATTATTATATTCAACAGATACGATGTATACGAATTATAATAGAAAAGAGGGTGCAAATGCAGATCAGTTAGATTTAACTTTACCTCTAACATATACATATTTTCTTTTTGATGACTACTTAAGAGTAACATTAAAAAATACCACGACGTTAACACGCTTAAACTATTCTAACACAATAAGTAGTTTTAAAGATGGTACCTTCATTGAAAATCAAAGTGTATTGACACTTGGTTCTGATTTAACTAAAGTGCATGAAGATTTCATACATACAATTAACTTTAAAACTGATTTCGTTTTGCCTAAAACATTAACCAAAAGTGGCGATTTGCATGGTATTACAACTAAAGACCAAGAGTTAGAGCCATTTGCTGTTTCACAAACTAAAAAAACAATTGATTTTTCTTTAAATCACTCTTTTTACGACAGAGATGACTTAATGCAAATTATTAACCACAAAATAAAACAATCGGTGATTTATGATGATTTTGATACAAAATTTTCAGATTTAGAAAATGAAATTACCTTTAATCATATACTGGGAAATATCACAAACAGAGTGGTTTATTCTCAAGAAGATAATGAATTCACAGAATCTTCATCGGGTTTAAATGTTGAATACAAAGGCTATTTTTTTAATGCAACTCACTATGCATCAAAAGATACTGCTAACTCTGGAAAAGAAAATTTAGAGTCATATACTTTAAAAGCTGGAGTTAAGTTTCTAGATGATTATACTTTGACTTACGAGCAAGACTATAATATTCAAAAACATCTAGTGAGTAAAGATACATATTCACTGGGTATTGATGATAAATGCTGGAATTTTGATATTAAATATGGAAAAGAGTTAGTTGCTTCATCGAATCAATCTGACAATTCTGCAATTTATCAAGACATTATTTACTTTACATTAGAGTTAAAACAACTAGGTGGCGTAAATTTCACTCAAAAACTCAAAGAAAAATAATGATAAAAAAAAATATCAAGTATTTTAAAAATAGAGCAGATGCAGCTAAACAGCTTATTTCTGTTTTACCTATAGAAAAAATGAGAAAGGAAGATTGGATTGTACTATCAACTTCAAGTGGAGGTATGTCAATTGCATATGACATTTCGCAAGAACTAAATGCGGAGTTTGATTTGTTGTTTACAAGTAAAATTCTTGCCCCAAATAATGACGAATGTGAAATTGCAATTGTATCAGAAAGTGAAGAGGTGGTTATACATGAAGAGTTAGTGAAGGCATTTGATATTAGTTTAGATTTTATTTTTTCAAATTCTAAACGGATTTATGACGAAGTTGTATTAAAATGTGTACACAGATATAGAGGTGGTGACCCAATTGCGGATCTTCATAATAAAAATGTATTATTAATCGATGAAGGATTAAATACAAGTCTTACGATGATGGCTTGTATTAAAACAGCTATAAATTTAGGTGCAAAATCAGTTTCAGTTGCCGTGCCCATCTTACCAGATGTTAGTGCGCCAATTATTGAATCTATTGCGGATGATTTATATTATGTTAAAAAACTTCATCACTTTATAGTTATGGATTTTTATTATGAAGAGTTAAATAGTGTTACCTATGAAGATAATTTAAAAAAGATTAAGGAAATGAAATGTCAACAGTATGCGAATTTGAGTTAAACGGACAAGAAGAAATATATGAATTTAATAAGGTTGCAAAGCAGGCAAATGGGTCTGTTTTAGCAAAAAAAGGTAAAGCTGTTGTTTTAGCAACGGTAGTAAGCGAATTTGATAATCCAGTAGATGCAGATTTTACGCCATTAACAGTACAGTATCTTGAAAAAACGTATGCTGCAGCAAAACTTCCAGGTGGTTTTTTCAAAAGAGAAGCGAAACCAAGTGAATTTGAAACTCTAACTTCAAGAGTAATAGATAGAAGTTTAAGACCTTTATTTCCAAAAGGTTATGTCTACCCAACTACAATTACAGTTATTGTATTAAGTGCTGATAAAAGTGTTGATATTCAAGCACTTGCATTAAACGCTGCTTCTGCTGCAATGTATACATCTGATTTGCCAATTAGAAAATCAGTTGCAGGTGTGAGAGTTGCAAAAATTGATAATGAATACATTGTTAATCCTAAAATGACTCAAATGAATGAATCAACGCTGGATCTTTATGTTGCTGGTTCAAAATCAGAATTACTTATGATTGAGATGAAATCAATTTCATCTGAAGATATGGTTGAAGTAGATATTGAGGCTTTTACTAAAGTTCATAATGCAAATGAAGTTACAGAAGAAGAACTTGTAGAAGCTATTTCTATTGCACAAGATGCATTAAAAGAAACAAATGAAACATTTGAAGCAGGTTTTGAAAATATTTGTAAAGAGCACAAAGAAGTTGAACTTGTATCGTTTTCTATTGATGAGTCAATCATTACTTATGTTCGTGAGAACTATAGCAGTCAAATTAGTGATGCTATTAAAAAACTTGCTAAAAGTGAAAGAGCTACTGAGCTTAAAGATGTTGCAAAACTAATTCAAAAAGATGAATATAGTGTTGAAAAAGAGTTGGAATACTCAAGTCTTTATGAAGCAGTATCTGTTGTTAAAAGAGAATTAGTTAGAGGTATGATTGTTAACGAAAAAGTTAGAGCTGATGGACGTGGTTTAAAAACAGTTCGTCCAATAACAATAGATACAAATATATTACCATCTGCACACAGTAGTTGTTTATTTACAAGAGGTGAAACACAAGCCTTAGTAGTTGGAACACTAACAGATGCAAAAAATGGTCAAATGTATGAAGTACTAACAGAGAAAACAACTTCAACTGACAATTTTTTGGTTCACTATAACTTTCCAGGTTTCAGTGTTGGTGAAGCAAAACCAATGTTTGGAGTAGGGCGAAGAGAATTAGGACATGGAAATCTTGCTAAGAAAGCTTTAGAATCAACAATTGATAAAGATTTCACAGATACTATTAGATTAGTTTCTGAAATTCTTGAATCAAATGGTTCATCTTCTATGGCTACAGTATGTGGAGGTTCACTTGCTTTAAAAGCAGCAGGAGTTCCAATTTCAAATCTTGTTGCAGGTGTTGCAATGGGAATGGTTGTTGAAGGTGAAAAATATTCAATCTTAACAGATATTATGGGTCTTGAAGATCATGATGGAGATATGGATTTTAAAGTTGCTGGAACAAAAGATGGAATCACTGCGTTACAAATGGACATAAAACTAGGTGGAATTGAGTTAAAAGTTTTAGAAGAAGCTTTATCTCAAGCTAATGAAGGTAAAAACCACATCTTAGGATTGATGGAAGAAGCTTCACAGAATATTATTCCTAGTGCAGCATTACCTTTAATTGAGCAGTTTGCAATTGATGCAAGTAAAATCATGGTCGTAATTGGAAGAGCAGGAGCTACTATCAAAGGAATTATTGAAAAATTTGAAGTAGGAATTGATTTAGATCGAGATAGTGGAAATGTAAAAGTCAGTGGTGATAATAAACAAAATGTTCTTGATGCTTGTGAACATATTAAATCAATTACAAATAACGCTCCTTCAGGAGGAGGCAAAAGACCTTCTAAAAATATTGATTTTGAAAAAGTGTATAATGTTGATGAAATCTTAACTGGTAAAGTAGAAAGAATTGTTGACTTTGGTGCTTTTGTTGTTTTACCAAAAGGCGGGGAAGGATTACTTCATATTTCTAAAATTTCTAAACAAAGAGTTAACAAAGTTGATGATGTTTTATCTGTAGGTCAAGAGGTTGAATTGAAGGTTCTTAAAGTAAGAAGTGACAGAATAGAATTGGCTTCATCAAGTTTATAATTTTTATAATAGTTTAATGCTTCTTTGGTTACTATAGAGGTAATAAAAAAAATAATTAAAAAATAATGATAAATAATAAGGGGTTTTTATGGCGAAGCTATTAATTGTTGATGATTCAACAATGTTAAGAGACATGTTAAATTATGCACTTAATGAGGGTGGTTACAATGATGTTGTTGAAGCAGTTGATGGAGTAGATGGACTTGAAAAAGCTAAAAACACTACATTTGATTTGATAATTACTGATGTAAACATGCCAAACATGGATGGATTAACTTTAATAGGTGAGTTAAGAAAGGTTCCAGCATATTCAGCTCGTCCAATTCTGGTTTTGACAACAGAAAGAAGTGATGAGATGAAAGCAAAAGGAAAAGCAGCAGGTGCTACAGGATGGATTGTTAAACCATTTGTTCCAGATCAGTTGCTTAAAGCTGTTAATATAGTACTAAGTAGATAATTTAATAATTTTTAATACAAAGGTGTAGTCATGGCCGGTTTTGATATATCTAAATATAGAGAAATGTTTGTAGAAGAAGCTGAAGAACTTTTTGAATCAGCTGATAATCTTTTACTTGAAGCAGAAAATACAGAAACACTATCTGATGACCAGATGGGACAACTTTTTAGAGATGTGCATACCTTAAAGGGTAGTGGTGCATCAGTTGAGCTTTCACTGTTTGCTGAATTTACTCATGATGTTGAAAACTTAATGGATAAATTAAGAAATCACGATATTGAGTTTATCCCAGAAATGGTTGTAACATTAATTGATGGTTTAGATGTTATGAAAGAACTGTTAAGTTTAGAAGTTGCTGAAGAATTAACTCGTGAGGTTTTTACTGAAATGACGTCTGAGTTACTTGTTGATTTAAGAGTCTATATTAATGGAGAAACATCATCAGAAAAAAAAGCAGTTGAGAAAAAGGTTGCTGTTACAGCTGAAAGTGAAGAAGTGCATTTATCAACAGAAGAACAAGCATTTAATAATTTCAATCAAAAATCTTTAGAAGAAGACAATGACTCCATTGGTTTTTATGAAGAAGATTTAGAAAACAAAAGAAAACGGCCATCGTACGGCTTTTTTGCCGATGATGAAGTTGGTAATAATAGTGACAGTGAAGCATATGGATTTTTTGATGAAGAATTAACAAATGCAGCAAAAAATGCACCTGATGTGCCTATGAGAGAACATGATGATAATGAGGACTTTGGTTTCTTCGATGATATGCCAGATATCACTCCAGAAACTACAGCTACTGAACCCACTAATGTTGAACAAGAAAAACAAGTAGCCGTTAAAGAAGAACCTAAAAAAGAACTTGTTGCTAAAACTATTTCTGCCAAAAAGGCTACAAAAAAGCCAAAAGAAGAGGGTGGAAGTTCGAAAAAGTCTGCAACAACTAATAACATTAGAGTAAATCTTGATAAAATTGATTTATTGATGAATAACGTTGGAGACTTAGTAATTACTAATGCGATGTTAACGCAATTTACAACTACTATTGAAGATGCAAAAATTAGAAGTTCTGTTTTAGAAAGACTTGAGTTATTAGAGCGTCATATTAGAGATATGCAAGATTCAATTATGAGTATTAGAATGGTACCAATGGAATCTATTTATTCTAAATTTCCAAAAGTAGTTCGAGATATTTCTAAAAAACTGGGTAAAAAAATTGATTTTAAACATTATGGTGATGGTGTTGAGATTGATAAAGCAATGATTGAAGGTTTAACAGACCCTCTAATGCATATTGTTAGAAATTCACTTGACCATGGATTAGAAACTCCTGAAGAAAGAGTTAGTTCAGGAAAAGAAGAAACAGGTTCAATTGTTATGTCTGCTGAGCAAGCTAATGGTCAAATGATTATTACAATCAAAGATGATGGAGCTGGAATTGATACTGATAAAGTTGTTGAGAAATGTCTTAATAATGGAAGTATAGATGAAAACCAACTTGCTCAGATGACGGATAATGATAAAGCTATGTTAATTTTTGGAGCTGGAGTTAGTACTGCTGATGCAGTAACGGACATTTCTGGGCGTGGTGTTGGAATGGATGTTGTTAAAACAAATATTCATAAACTAGGTGGTGCAATAAAACTTGACACTGGACTAGGCATTGGTACTACAATAACAATTATGTTACCTCTGACACTAGCAATTCTAGATGGTCTGGATATTGCTGTTGGTGAACAAAAGTATATATTACCGTTAAGTGCAATAGTTGAATCTTTACAACCAACTTCTGAAATGATTAAGAAAATTGGTGATGGAACACAAGATTTACTAATGTTAAGAGATGAATTTATTCCAGTTGTTAGAATACATCACTTATTTGGGGTTGAGCCAAAGTATACAGAACTTGAAAAAGGTATGTTAATTGTAGTAAAATCCGGAAACTCTAAAATTTCGATTTTTATAGATGAATTTTTACATCAGCATCAAGTTGTTGTAAAACCTCTAGATAAAAACTTCAGAAGTGTTGAAGGTATTGGTGCTGCAACTGTTAGAGGTGATGGAAGCATTGGGTTAATTCTTGATATTTTAGGTATTATAGAAGCACAGAAAAAAGTTGATAGGAATATGCTAGAGTCGAAAAACGCATCTTAATATGGAAGATACAGAACACCTGCACAAAAAAGTAAAAAATATTCTTTATTCTCTCACTGGTATAACACTATCAGAGAATAAAGATATTATGATTGCTAATAGACTACATAAACTCAAACGCGATACTAAATTTAAGGGTGATACAGACGAGTTACTGAAACTTATTGGTAATGAAGAGAAGTATGTTACTGAATTTATTAATTCATTTACCACAAATAAAACGCATTTTTTTAGAGAAGATTTTCACTTTGAAGATTTAAGAGATAGGGTATTGCCAGATTTTACAAAGTCAGGTAAAGAAATAAAAATGTATTGTTCTGCTTCTTCAACGGGAGAAGAACCATATTCTATGGCAATGACAATACTTGAAGCTAATACGTTATATCAAAGTCGAATAAAAGCTTCTATAATTGCAACAGATATTGATACAAAAGTTCTTCAATACGCTGCTGATGGGATTTACAGATTTTCGAAAAGTTCTAAGGAGTTTCCTGACTGGATTAGCCCGCAAAAATATTTTAAAAAGCGTGTTAAAAAAGGTATTGCATCTGAAGAAATACTGATTAAAGTAAAAGATGAGTTAAAGAGGATGATCAGCTTTCAAGTAATGAATTTGAATGACTCTGTTTATCCATTTAACGCGCAACAATTTGATGTTATTTTTTGTAGAAATGTTTTGATATACTTTTCAGCAGAAGACCAAAACATTATTTTAAAAAAACTATTTAAACATCTTAAAATTGGCGGGACTTTATATATAGGGCACTCTGAAAATCCACATGATTTGATTAATTATGTTAAAAGAGTTGGTCAAAATATTTTTGTAAAAACTAAGGATTTCAATTGATTATTATAGGACATAAAGATGGGCAAATCGAAAAAGCGTCTAACGCTAGGTTTACTCAAAAAATCAAAGGATATAATGCACACACTATAATAGGTGGTGAATTTGCAGTTGGCAAAGATGACGAAAAAATTGCATTTAAAACACTACTTGGTTCATGCGTTGCAATTATGTTTTACTGTACAAAAACTAGAATAAAAGCAATGAATCATTTCTTATTACCCACTACTCAAAACTCTAATGCAGATATGAAATATGGTCTTTATTCTGTTGAAGCTATGTTAAATGAAATGTACAAACTAGGGTGTTCAAAAAACACTATGGTTGCCAAAATATCTGGTGGTGCTGACATTATGTCACTAAATATTTCTATGGCCAATAGTATTGGGCATAGAAATGTAGAGTTTGCGAAAGATTTTTGCAAAGCTGAGGGATTTAAATTATTATCTGAGCATACAAGAGGTGAGCATGGTCGACTAATACTTCTAACTAATCAATTTGAGACATTTATAAAAGTTACACAAAAAAGTGAAACAGATTCTAAAATTGCAGGCGAAGAGAAAGCACTTCAAAAAGAAATCACTAAAGAACCAGTTATTAAAGAATATGCTGGAGGTGTTGATTTATTTGGTGCAGACGATCAACCAGAAGAACAAATGGAAATCGATTTATTTTAACAAAGGTCAATTAATTAAATGTATACCGTATTAGTAATAGATGATTCTCTTTCAATGAGAAGAATTTTAAAAGACATGATAAATAGTATAGATGAATTTGATGTTGTTGCAGATGCAGTTGATGCTTTTGATGCAAGAGAAAAAATCAAACAATATGAACCTGATATTGTAACTATTGATATAAATATGCCAAAAATGGACGGCGTTACATTTTTACGAAACTTAATGAGGCTTCATCCAATGCCTGCTGTTGTTGTTTCTGGTGAAAGTGTTAGAGGAAATGATATTTTTGACGATGGTGCAGTTGGATTCATACCTAAGCCTGAAAACAATGAGTCTATGTCATCTTTTCAAGCTCGTATCAAAGACACTATGTTAAACCTTACCTTTTTGCTCAAAAGATATACACTTAAAAAACCTCAAGCAAAAATCAAATCTAAAAAATCTAAAAATATGGTTGCAGAAATTGAGCTGAGAAACCATCCCGATGTAGTACTTAAAAGCTCACCCTCGCTAATGCCTGGTAAAAAAATTATTGCCATTGGTTCTTCAACGGGTGGAGTAGAGTCTCTTTTAACTGTATTTAGGGAACTTCCAGATAACTTACCTCCCATTGTTATTACACAACATATTCCTTATGGGTTTTCAAATTCATTTGCGCATAGACTAAATGATAATTCACAAGTTAATGTTTGTGAAGCAAAAGATGGAATGATACTTGAAAAGTCTCATGCTTATTTATCTCCTGGAAATATGCATCTTACCAT
>Ga0105351_1000529_pt1 | contig 17924 bp, 14 predicted proteins | sample EN4Hudsemesocosm_FD_83662 | JGI IMG/M metagenome (GOLD analysis project Ga0105351, IMG submission 83662) | Methane-oxidizing microbial communities from mesocosms in the Hudson Canyon - EN4B Hudson Canyon | ecosystem: Environmental > Aquatic > Marine > Cold seeps | place: Hudson Canyon... | reverse complement strand
CGTGGTATTATTAAATCAACATATTTATCTTGTTTAATTAAGTTGTCAACTCCTGCTCGTGTAGAGTCAGGTAATAATGAAATTGCATGTTGTGGTAATTTATTTTTTGTTAATACATCTTGAAGTACCGCTGTAATTGCTTTATTTGAATGTTCCGCTTCTTTGCCACCTTTAAGTACACATACATTACCGCTTTTAAAACACAATGCGGCTGTATCACTTGTAACATTTGGTCGGCTTTCATATATGATTCCAATAACGCCAATAGGTACAGAAACTTTTTGGATATTCAATCCATTCTCACTTACCCATCCTTCGATAGTTTTTCCAACTGGTTCTTTTAAAGAAGCAATTTCCCTGATAGCTGTAGCCATGTCTTTAACACGATCACCTGTTAAAAGTAATCTGTCCATGATATCAGCAGGTAGTTTATTTTCTTTTCCAGCTTTCATGTCTAAATTGTTATGTGTAATAATATAATCGCAATGATTTTCTAAGGCATCTGCCATTTTATTTAATACGGAATTTTTTACTTCACCGCTTAAATTTGCGATAACTGCGCTTGTTTTTTTTGATTCTTCTAGAAACTGTATCATCTTAAATCCTAGTGTAATGATGTTTGATTTTATCTAAAAAATGCTTTTAGATAGGCCTATTTTTATTGTGTTTATTTACAGTTTAGAAATTGGTATTGAAAGAGGTAACTTACATAAAAGGCACTTCGTAAGAAGAAGTGCCTGTATTATTATATAATTGAGTTAAGTTTATCTGTTAATGCTTGTTTTGAACTTGCACCAACCATTTGATCTACAATTTCACCATTTTTCATGAATAAAATTGTTGGAATAGATCTAACACCATATTTAGTCGCTAAATCTTGTTGCTCATCTGTATTTACTTTACAAATATTTGCTTTTCCTTCAAAGTCACCTGCTAATTCATCAATAACTGGTGCAATCATTCTACAAGGTCCACACCAAGGTGCCCAGAAGTCTACTAGTGATACTCCCTCAGTTACTGTTGCATCAAAGTTTTCATTTGTTAATTCTATATATTTTCCCATTTTTTTTCCTTTTATTTATTAATTTTATGGAATAATATCTTTTTAGGATATTATTGTCAAGTATATACTTTTTAGTTCCATAGGAACCTTTTTGTACCTATAGGCTTTGTATTTATGAACAATATATCATAAAATTTATAAATGATATCTATATTTATAAATTAAATACGTAAAATTATTAAGGAGTTACCAAGATGGATACTATAAAAAAATACAGCTGTTTTTTTCAATTAGCAACAGATATTATTGGTGGAAAATGGAAGGCACTGGTTCTTTGGTGTTTAAAAGACGAAGTAAAAAGAAACGGAGAGCTCAAACGTCTGATTCCCAATATTAGTCAAAAAATGCTCACTCAACAACTAAGAGAACTTGAGGAATCAGGGGTTGTAGAGCGAATTGTTTATCCAGTTGTTCCTCCTAAAGTTGAATATAAGCTCACTTCAATGGGTAAAAAACTTATACCTATACTACTTGATTTACATGATTGGGGAAAAGAATATTCGAAAAAACATGATTTAACATTAGAAGATTCCAATAAAGGCAATTTATCATGTAACTAGATTTTTCAATATGTGGCAATCTTGACACTTTATTGATACTTTTTTAATACAATTGAATTACAATTAATATTAAAAAGGGTCAATATGTCTTTTTTATCTAAATTTTGTTTTCTTATTTTATTCTCGATTTTGCCATCTGTACTATTCTCAAAGGATACAATCTATTGGTATCACCCTATTTTCCCTCCTATTAATATTGTTCATGGAGAATACAAAGAAAAAGGAATACTTGATAATATAAATACAAAAATATTTTCTCATCTAAAAGAGTATAAACACCAAAAAGTTATAGCAAATTTCAAACGTACCATTCAAAGTATTGCACAAAAAAAGAATGTTTGTGCTTCTGGTTTACTTTGGAACAAATTACGCGCAACACATGTTGAATTTTCTGTTGCACACTCCTTATCTCAGCTACTTAGTCTAATTATTAAAAAAGAGAATTTATATAAATATGAAACATATAAAACTTCAGAAGGTACCTATAAACTTGAAAATATACTAAAAGACAATTCTTTATTTTTAGGGTATTCACTTGGACGCGCTTATTCAAAAAATATTGATGCAATTTTACAGAAGAACATTTCAAAAGGAAACAGTATAGGCATAGGACAACATACTGTTTTGAAAGCATTATTACAAATGCTTCATAAGGGAAGAATAGACTACACTATTGGCTATTCATATGAAATGAGTTATGTTGCTAGTGAATTCAATCTAAAGTCCTCTTACATATCTCTACCCATTCATAATGCAAATGAACTAATACCTGTATATGTTGGTTGTCCAAAAAATGACTGGGGTAAAAATATTATTAAAAAATTAAATCCATACATACTTAAAAATAGGCTATCAAAGAAATTTTATTCTAGTAGTTTAAGATGGATGCAGATTAAAGATATAAAAAAATTTCCTTCTAAAATAAAATTATATTTCAATAAACTTAAGAAATAATATTTATGTTATACTTAAATATATTATAAACATAGTGTTATTATTCCAAGGATTTCAATGTTTTTTTTACCTCATGTTTTTTTACTTCTACTACTTTGTTTATTTCCAAAAAACCTATTAAGTAAAGAGACTATATCATGGTATCACCCTATTCTTCCCCCTTTTAATATTGTTGAAGGAAAGTATAAAGAAAAAGGAATTGTTGACTTATTTAATAAAAAAATCTTTTTACATCTAAAAGACTATGCGCACAAAACAATAATTGCAACCCCAAGACGTATTATTAAAAGTATCACAGAACAAGAGCAGGTTTGTTCTTCTGCATTATTAATGAATGACTCACGTAAAAAAATTATGCAATACTCAATTCCATATATTTTAGTTCATCCAAATAGAATAATTATTAAAAAAGATGCCTTATACAAATTCGAGCCTTATAAAACAGCAAAGGGGACATACAAGTTTAGTGATATATTAAAAAACCAATCACTGTTTTTTGGATATTCTCATGGCCGTTCTTTTTCAAAAGACATTGATAAAACAATAAAAAAACTAGCTACTAAAAAAAACAGTATAGGGGTTGGTCAGCACGCAGCTTTAAAGGGTTTATTAAAAATGTTACATAAAGGTAGAATCGATTATACACTTGGATACTCATATGAGCTATCATATCTTGAAAAAGAGTTCAAACTAAACAGCTCCTTTACCTCTTTACCAATATATAATTCAAATTCATTGATTCCAATTTATGCAGCTTGTCCTAATAATGAATGGGGCAAAACAATTATCACAAAACTGAATAAATTTTTTAGAAGTACTCGAACAACTAAAGAGCATTATAAGAGTTATTTACAGTGGATGGAAACTCAAAATATCAATGAGTACCATCTACTTGTTCAGGAGTATTTTAAAATAAGTAGTAAACACTAATTACATTTTAACAACATACCGTCCTGTTATTTTTCCTTCTAACATTGCTTTGTAAACATCATTAATTTCTTCAAGATTAACTTCTGTTGTAATTTTATCTAAAGTATCTATTTTAAATTCATTTGAGATTTTTTCCCAAGCTTGTTCCTTTTTCTGTTTTTTACACTCAACAGAATCAATTCCAATAAGTCTCACCCCTCTTAATATAAAAGGAAAAACATTTGTTGACAATTTAAAAGAAGATGTTAATCCACAACAAGTAGCAACACCATCATATTTTAAAAGTTTCAATGCTTCATTTAAGATATTTCCTCCAACAGTATCAATTACACCTGCATATTTCTCACTACCCATTGGTTTTTTATTTTCAACATCAAAATCATTTCTCAAAATAACATCACGTGCCCCAATTTCTTTCAAAAATGGTATTTTGCTCTCTTTTCCAGAAATTGCTACAACTTCAAACCCAAGTTTACTTAAAATTGATACTGCAATTGAGCCAACTCCTCCTGTTGCACCTGTAACTAAAATAGCTCCAGAATCTTTTGTTAATCCATTTTGAAGTAACTCATTAACACTTAAAGCGGCCGTTAACCCAGCCGTCCCAAAAGTCATGATCTCTTTATCACTAATATTCTTTGGTTTAGAAACAACCCAAGAGGCAGGAACTTTTACATAAGATTGATGTCCACCATCACTGTTCATTCCTAAATCATATCCTGTAACTAAAACATTGTCACCTACTTTAAATAAATCACTATTACTTTGCTCAATTGTACCAGCAACATCAATTCCAGTTACGTGAGGAAATACTCTTGTAACTCCTGGGTTTCCAACAGAACTAAGCGCATCTTTAAAATTCAAGCTAGAATACGTTGTTTTAATTAATACTTCATCTTCTGCAATTGTTGGGACATCAATTTCTTTAATACCACACTCAAACTTTTTATCTTCTACTTTTTCAACTACAAATGCTCTGTTTGTCATTTTATCTCCTGAATATTTTATATTGAAATATTATTATAAACTAGATATAATGTCAAGAACATACAAAATATATAGGTACTAACTAAAAAGATACCTTGGAGTTCAAAATGAAGAAGAATGAAAAAATCAATCCAGATAATAGAATTAAATGCAATATAGAAATAGCTATGGGTGCAATTGAAGGAAAGTGGAAGGTACTGATTTTATGGTACTTAAAAGACGAGAAAAAGAGATTTAACGAATTGCAAAAATCCATTTATGGAATCACACAAAAAATGTTAATCCAAAAATTGAGAGATTTAGAGGGGGATGGAATTGTTCACAGAGAAGTTTATCCAGTTGTTCCCCCTAAAGTTGAATACTCTTTAACAGAGTATGGAAAAACTTTAAAACCTATTCTTAAACAGCTTTATTACTGGGGTGAAGAACATAGAGGAAGATAATAGTATATATCATAGTAAACTATATAGTTAATATACAGTTATATTTAGTTTTTAAGTAAGTCTTGTAAACTGTCTTTTGGGTTTTTACCCTCTAAGACCAGTTTTACTTCATTTGCTATAGGGGTATAAATATTATGTTTTTGTGATAACTGATGAATTGCTTCAGAAGTTTTAACACCTTCTGCTACTTCACCTAGTTCCTCAAGAATATCTTCTAACGATTTATTTTGAGCAAGACCAATACCTACTCTAAAATTTCTACTCATTGTACTATTTGCTGTTAAAAAAAGATCTCCTGCCCCGCTTAAACCGATAAAAGTTTCTTGTTGCGAACCAAAGTATTGTCCAAATCGTTCCATCTCAACCAAACCTCTCGAAATCAAAGAAGCCTTAGCATTATTTCCAAGATTTAATCCCTCACATATTCCACTAGCAATTGCTAGAACATTTTTATACGCACCTGCTATTTCTGCACCAATAACATCTTTACTATAATACGTTTTTAAAAAAGTAGGGAAAAACTTCTCAAATTCATCATACAGTGTTTTATTTTTACAGTTCAACACAATAGCAGCAGGTAAACTTTGCATTACTTCAACAGCAAAAGATGGTCCTGAAATAAATCCGATATTTTCCTCAGGCACAAAACTTGAATAAATTTCATTTAAAAATTCACCTGAACTGGCTTCAATTCCTTTACTTGCAACTAAAACTTTTTGTCCATTGAATTTAAAATTAGCTTTTAACCAAGCTCTTACTTCTTGAGCTGGTATTGCAATAATTAGATATTCACATTGTAATACTGTTTGTAAATCTGTAAAGTTTTTGATATCTCTTGGAGTTCTTGAGGTAATATATACCTCTTGTTTTTGGCTTAGTGCAAAATGAAGAGCTTGTCCCCATTTACCCGCACCAATTACGCCTACAGAGATATTATTTGCCATTTACGAAAGTCTTTCTTTAAGCAATTTATTTACAACAGCAGGATTTGCGCTACCTTTAGATGCTTTCATTGTTTGACCAACAAAAAAACCAAATAGTTTATCTTTTCCACTTTTATATTGTTCTATCTTTTCAGGATTTGCAGCTAATATACCATCAATGATTTCTAAAATAGCCCCATCATCACTTACTTGTTTAAGTCCAAGTTCTTCAATAACCACATCTACTTCAACATCATTTTCCATCAGATAATCAAGAACTTCTTTGGCAGCTTTACCCGAGATATCTCCACTCTCAATTGATTTTATAACAGAAGCTAGTTTTTTTGAATTTACAGGACTCGTTTCAATAGTAACACCCTCTTTTAGTCTTCCTTGAAGTTCAACCATAAGCCAAGGTACCGCATTTTTCCCACTGATTCCCTCATTCATCATCTCTTCAAAGTAATTTGCCTGCTCTTTTGATGATGTAATAATAGAAGCATCAAGTTCTTTAATACCAAACTCACTTACGAATCTTTGTTTTTTTGCATCTGGAAGTTCTGGAATGACTGAATATTTTTCAATCATTTCATCCGTAATGATTACAGGTCTTAAATCTGGGTCTGGGAAATATCTGTAATCAGCAGCATCTTCTTTACCTCTCATAGATCTAGTTTCACCAGTAGAGACATCAAATAATCTAGTTTCTTGAACAATTTCAGTTGAATGTATTCCATCTTCCCATGCTTCAATATGTCTGTTTACTTCATATTTAATTGCTTTTTCGATGAACTTAAAAGAGTTCATATTTTTAATTTCACATCTTGTATAAAGTTTGGTATCACCTTTTGGTCGAATAGAAATATTTACATCACATCTGAAAGAACCCTCTTGCATATTAGCATCACTAATATCAATGTATCTTACAATTGAGTGTAACTTCTTAAGGTATAAAATTGCCTCTTCACTACTTCTCATATCTGGTTCAGACACAATTTCAAGAAGGGGTGTTCCTGCTCTGTTTAAATCAACTTGAGAGCAGTCGAAGGCATGTATACTTTTTCCTGCATCATTTTCTAAGTGAGCTCTTGTAATACCAATTGTTTTTGAAGTTCCATCTTCAAAATCAATTTTAAGCTTACCAAGACCAACAACGGGAACTTCAAATTGCGATATTTGATAACCGTTTGGTAAATCTGGATAAAAGTAGTTCTTTCTATTAAAAATAGAGTTTTGATTAATTGGAGCTTGTAATGCTGTACCTAACTGAATAGCTTTATGTACTGCTTCTTTATTTAATACAGGAAGAGCACCTGGTAATCCTAAACACGTTGGACATACATTTGTATTTGGCTTTTCTCCAAAACTTGTTGCACAAGAACAAAATAGCTTACTATTTGTATTTAATTGTGCATGTACTTCTAATCCTATAACTACTTCAAACATTTATTTCCTTTTCTACTTGTCACTTTTATCTTATTACTTTTATATCTGCACTTAATTTTAATTTCTCAAAAAAGTCTTGCAAATATCTTTTTTCTTTTTCAGAATATAAAATCTGTTTTATTTTTTCTTTAACATTATCAAATTGCATAATTTCTACATTTTCTTTTTTTGTAATATATAACATTACAAAATTGTTATTTGAGGTGAAAATTGGTGAAAAAGTACGCTCATTTGTACTATTTAACAAATATCTAATCTTAGAATTTAACTTTTTCTGCTCATATACAACACTACTTTTTTTAACATCTTTATAGTTTGACATCGGATTTTTTTTCATTGATAGTAACGCTCTTTTATTTTTTGTTACGTATTGCACCACATGAAACTTTGATGCGGTTGAAAAACTTTTTACATTGTTATTATAATAAATTTCTAAATCTTGTTCTGTAGGTTTTTTAAGATTTCCTCTTAAAACTTTACCAACGAGTTTTTGTCTTGAAATATCTTTTTTTATTTCATTCTCATATTTAGAAAAATCTTTATACTTTTGCTTAATAATTGATTTAAATTGGTATAAATCCATTTTATTTCTTTTTGCAATTTTCTCAATGTAGTTATTAACATCAAAAATATCTACTTCAATGTTATATTTTCTTAATTCTTGTTCATATAATAACTCATCAATCAACATAGAAACAGCATCTTTTTTCTTTAACTTAGATTCCGTCATTTTTTTGTCAATATCGTACAAAGTAATTGGTTCTTCATTTACAACCAACGCAATGCCATCAACTAATCCAGCACTTAAAATTCCAGCTAACATAATAAATGCAAATAATATCTTTCTCATTCATATCCTTTAATAAAGCGCATATACTACCATAATAATAGTAAAACATTAATTTGATAAAAGTTACTATATATAAATAGACTATTAACTTACTTCGTGATATTATTGTTAAACTTAACAGGACACAATATGCGAAACATTTTTTTTCTACTGCTGTTTTTTAATATTTTAGTATCAAATGAAATCACTATACTTAATCACTCTGAGATATTTTCACTCAAGCAACAACAATTCATAAAAGACCACCCAACAATAAAAGTATCCAATGAAAAAAATTGGGCACCTTATGATTACAATGAAAATGGTATTGCAAGGGGTTATAGTATTGAGTACTTAAATTTAATTGCTAAAAAAATTGGTGTTACTTTTGTTTATACAACAGATAAATGGTCAAATTTAGTAAAAAAAATCCAGAATAAAGAACTGGATTTGATTCACCCTCTTTCCATAAATAAAGATAGAAAAAAGTTCTTACATTTTACAAATGTGTTATTCAATAATGATATCTCAATTGTTACAAATGATATGAACAATAATATTAAGAGTTTAAAGGATCTTGATGGAAAGGTCTTATCTGTTGCTAAAGGTTGGAATATAACCAGAATATTAAAAAAAGATTATCCTAATGTTATTTTCAAAGAATATGACAGTGCGCTGGATAAACTAAAAGCAGTTGCATTTGGAGAAGCTGATGCTACTATTGATGATTATCTGACTATAAACTTTTTAAAACAAAAACATCTTCTGAATAATTTAAAAATTGTAGGAAGAGTAAAACTTCTTAATTTAAATACTCAATTACATATGGGAGTAAGAAAAGATTGGGAAATTTTCAAAGATATTCTTAATATTGCCATGTACAATATTAGCAACGACGAAAAAATTGCTTTAAATAAAAAATGGATGATTCCAAATACAAAAAATATTTCTTTTTCACAAGATGAATTAAATTTTCTAAAAAATAAAAAGAAAATAACTATGTGTATAGATCCCAACTGGATGCCTTATGAAAAACTTGAGAATAATCAACATCATGGTATGATCTCTGATTATTTCAAAATATTTCAAAAACTCTTACCCATACCAATACAGCTGATACAAACATCGTCTTGGAATCAAACTATTGAGTATAGTAAAGCTAATAAATGTGATATTATTTCATCTGCGGTTCAAACACCAAATAGGCTAAAGTATTTGAGTTTTTCAAACCCCTTTGTGAAACTTCCTTTAGTCGTAGCAACAAAATCAGACAAGCCTTTTATTGCAAATATTCAAGATATTTTGCCCTATAAAATAGCAATTGTTAAAAACTACGCTTACGTGGAAATTTTCAAGGAAAAATATCCCAATATACAAATCGTAGAGGTTGCTTCTATTAATATAGGTTTTGAAAAAGTATTAAAAGATGAAGTTTTTGGATACGTAGATTCTTTAGCCGCCATTGGAAATAAGATACAAGAAGAGTACTTAGGTAATATTAAAATTGCAGGGAAACTTGATCAAGAATTTACGTTAAGAGTTGCATCACAAAAACATCTCCCACAGCTAACAGCCATTTTTAATAAAGCCATTCAAACTTTAGATATTAATGACCACTCAAGGATATTAAATAAGTGGGTTTCTGTTAAATATGATAATGTAATGGACTACTCTTATATGTGGAAAGTATTAGTTTTCATTTCGCTTATAAGTATATTTTTTCTGTACAGACAGCACATGTTAAAAAAACAAAATCAAGCTTTAAAAGAATCAGTTGATGAGTTTGAGCACCTTATAAACTCAACAATGGAAGCCATTTTTATATCCAATAAAGACGAATGTATTGATTCTAATCTTGAAGCGTTACAACTATTTGGGTATGCCAACAAACAAGAAGTTATTGGTTTGCAAGCATTGGAGTTTATAGATCCAAGATGCCATGATTTAGTAAAAGAAAATTTAAGGAAAGAACAATCCAATGCATATGAAGTTAATGCAGTCAAAAAAGATGGAACTATTTTTCCTGTTCTAATAAAAGGCCACAACTTTATTCGTAAACATAAAAAAATCAGAATAACGGCTATGCTTGACCTTACACAATTAAAACAAAATGAAAGGCACATTTCAGAAAATGCAAAAATGGCAGCACTTGGAGAAATGATTGGAAATATTGCCCATCAGTGGAGACAGCCACTCTCAGTTATTTCAACAGCAGCAAGTGGCGTTAAGGTTCAAAAAGAGATGAATATTTTAAAAGATGAAGTTTTTTATGATTCTATGGATGGTATTGTTAAAAATGCACAATATTTATCTAAAACCATTGATGATTTTAAAAGTTTTATTAAAGAAGATAAACAAGAAACATTATTTAATTTAGATAAAAATATTGATAAAAATCTGACTATTTTAACTGGAATGTTTAAAATTAACAATATTGAAATCATTCTTGATACAGATAATACAATTGAACTTAATACCTTTGAAAATGAATTAACACAAGCGTTTATAAATATCATAAACAACGCTAAAGATATTTTAAATGAAAAAAATATCAGCGACAAATACATTTTTATTACAACCTACAAACTTAAAGATAAGGTTTGTTTATCGATTAAAGACAATGCAGGTGGAATTTCTCCTAGCATTATTAATAGAATATTTGAGCCTTACTTTACAACCAAAGACAAACGGCAAGGTACGGGACTTGGATTATATATGGTAAGACAGATTATTGTAGAGAGTATGAAATGTAAGATTGATGTTAAAAATGTAGAGTATGAATATATTAATAAGAAATATAAAGGGGCAGAGTTTATAATAACATTATAAACCCTGTCTGACCTAAGAACTACATCTGTTTATTAAATATAAGATTGAATTATAATCTATTCCACTATGTTCACTTAGTCCAATTTCACATGTTTTGCTTGTCGAAAAAGCCAACTTCGTATTTTTAGGAATGGAATTTTTAAGATTTCTTAATGCAGATTCATTTAACTCAGGAAAATCAAATCCTCTGTCACCTGCAAAACCACAGCACTTCACATCATTGGGAGAGGTAACGTTTGATGAACATATATTTGCTAGCTCAACGAACTTATTATGTAAGCCCATTTTTCTTGAACTACATGTTGAATGAATCAAAATTGGTTCATCAATTTTTTTGATTTCCAACTTTTCAACTAAAAACTCTAGTGAAAATTCGATGGGTTCATAAATTTTCAACTCGCCTTTAAAACTCTCCAACATTTTTTTAGTACAAGGACTTGTATCACAAAGAATTGGATACTGCCCATTATTGCTTGCAATCTTTAAAACATCTTCTAGTTGTAAGGACTTCTTATTGGCTTGTTTGTTAAATCCTTTACTTGAAAAAGGCATGCCACAACATAAATTTTCCAAATTTTCAGGAATGATTATTTCATAACCAGCTTTATTTAATAATGCCACTGTTACATCAAATAGGATTTCTTGCTCCACATCCTCTTTAGATTGTCCCATTGTTCTACTAATACAAGAGGGGAAATAAACAACTTTATTTTCACTTTTATTTGTTTTTATATTTGTATTTATGGTTATTGGCTTAGGCAAAGATGGTGACCATTTTGGTACTTTATTCATAGAAACTGCTCTTAATGTTCCCGTTAAACTCTTCATAGCAGTTGTTCCAATTAGACTATGTGTTAGGGTTGATACTTTTAATCCATACTTCATTCCAGTTAATACTTTTGAAAAATTATTTGCTATAAAATCAGCTTTTTTATTATCTGTTTTAGTAATTTGTTTAGCTCTTAAGTGTTTGGTTAAACTTCCAGTATCAATTCCAACAGGGCATAATGTTGCACATAAGGAACACGTAGCACAAGTATCTAATCCATCATATTGGTAAGCATTTTCTAAATCTTGCGCTTCCACTAATTTATCATTAGCTCGAAGATTACTTATTTCTCTGTTTGCTACAATTCTATGTCTTGGGGTAAAGGTAATTACATTTGAAGGACAAACAGGTTCACAAAACCCACACTCAATACACTTATCAACCAAAGCATTAGTTGCAGGAAGTGGTTTAAGATTATTGACATGTGCTTGTGCATCATCATTGATAATAACGCCTGGATTTAAAATACCCAAAGGATCAAATAGATTTTTAATCTTTTTCATCATTAAGTATGCTTCCATTCCCCACTCCAATTCAACAAAAGGAGCCATATTTCTTCCAGTACCGTGTTCAGCTTTTAAACTTCCCTCATATTCAACTGCAACAAGTTTTGTAACATCTTCCATGAATTTTTCATATTTTTTTATTTCAGTATAAGAATTAAAGTCTTGCGTAAAAACAAAGTGTAAATTCCCTTCTAATGCATGTCCAAAAATAAGAGCTTGGTGGTAACCATGTTTTAAAAATAGATCTTGTAGTTTTAATGTTCCTTGTGCTAAATCTTCAATTGCAAAAGCAACATCTTCAATGATTACTGTAGTTCCTAACTCTCGTACTGCTCCAACAGCTGGAAATAGACCTTTTCTTATTTTCCAAAATAATGAATATTCACGTTCAATACTTGTAAACTCTACGTCTCTTACGGTTTCACTTTCTTGTAATAATTCTTTTATTTCATTTGTTTGTTGTATAAGTTTTTCTTTATTTTCTGCCCTAGTTTCAATTAGAAGTGTACTTACATCTTTATCTAAATCTTTTAAATATGTGGGCATTCCTTTTTCATTCTCAATACTTTTTAATGCAGTTCTATCCATAAGTTCAACTGCATCTACATGTACAAAAGGTGAGAGTTTTAACTTTTTAACCGCATCACAAGCCTCTTTTGTATCTTTAAAAAAGACTAAGGCACTGGCCTTGTTAGGGTGATCTTCAACAGTATAATATGTGATTTCTTTTATAAAACCTAAAGTACCTTCACTTCCAATAAGTAGGTGCTGTAATACTTCAAAGACATCGTCAAAATCAATAAGTGCATTTAAACTGTATCCACATGTATTTTTTATTTTAAACTTTTTTGCAATTTTGGCACTTAATTCTTTATTGTTTTTAACTTCTTTAGCATACGTATCTAATTGATTTATAAACTCTTTATTTGATTGTTTAAATTCATCTTTACTTTTATCACATCCCGTATCCAAACACGTACCATCCCAAAGAATGATTTTCATACTTTTTAACGTTTTGTACGAGTTTTGTGATACACCACAACACATTCCACTGGCATTATTTGCAGCAATCCCGCCAATCATTGCTGCATTAATGGAAGCTGGATCTGGTCCAATTTTTTTACCAAATGGCGCTAAAACTGCATTAGCATTTGCTCCTGTTATTGAAGGTTCTAAACTAATATAAGATTTATCTTCTGATACGGTAGCTTTTGTCCAAGTTCTAGCAGTTACTATTAAAATTGAATCACTAATTGCTTGCCCTGAAAGAGAAGTTCCCGCTGCTCTAAACGTAACTGGTAATTCCAGTTTAGAAGCAAGTTCTAATATCATTTTTACATGATATGCATTTTGTGCTTTAATAACCACTTTAGGAAGCAGTCTATAAAATGAGGCATCTGTACCATATGTTAGTGTATGTATCTTGTCAGTATAAATAAATTTTTTTGAAATTGTATTTGATATTTCATTATAAAATTTTTGGTATTTTCCCGTTAACATTTTCTATCCTTTAAATTTTTATTATTTTGAATTTAAAGAAAAGTTTATTCACGTCTGGGAACGGTATATATTTTGTCATTAGCAACATCTATAAAAAAGAACATTCTGTCGCAAGTTTTGAAGACTATATTTTGAATATTTGAATTTGATTGTACTGTTTTTTTCAAAGATGGTCTCCTTTAAAATAGATACGTGATACTATGAGTTACAATTTTAATGAAACGGTATGATATAAATATGATACTAGCTAAAAATGACAAGAGCAGGAATAACACCCTGCCCTTAATTTATTGTTATTCTAGAAATGAAGTCATTCCAAAAAACTCTGGATAAAATGCAACGATACCTAATACAATAATTTGTATTGCGATAAAAGGCATGACCCCTTTGTAAATTTGAAATGTTTTAACACAAGAAGGTGCCACGCCTTTGAGATAGAACAACGCAAATCCGAAAGGTGGAGTTAGAAATGATGTTTGTAAGTTCATCGCAATTAAAATTGCAAACCAAACAGGATTAATACTAAGAGCATCTGCAATTGGGATTAGAATTGGAACAATGATATATGAAATTTCAACAAAGTCAATAAAAAATCCAAGAACTAAAATTGCCAACATCGTAAAGATAATAAATGCCCACTTTTCATCACCAGGTAAATTAGTTAAAAAGTGTTCAACAATTTCTTCTCCCCCTGTGTAAGAAAATACCATAGAAAATGCAGTTGCACCAATTAAAATACCAAATACCATTGAAGTGATTTTCACTGATTCCAAGGCGGCATCTTTAATCATTTTTATTTCAAAAGTTTTATATACAAGAGCAAGTCCAATTGCCCCTAAACATCCAACAGCAGATGATTCAGTTGGAGTTGCGATACCACCAAAAATAGAACCCAATACCATTAATATTAAAGCCAATGAAGGAATAATATCAATTAAAGCTCTGTATACTTGTTTCTTCTTAGTTCCACGGCTAGGATCAGCTGGAATTGCTGGAGCCATTTGAGGGTTAAAGTAAGCAATAATTAAAATATATATAATATATGCTCCCACTAACATAAGTCCTGGCCACACTGCTGATTTAAATAAATCTCCAACAGGAACTTGGAAAACATCTCCCAAGATAATAAGTACAATTGAAGGAGGAATAATTTGACCCAGAGTTCCAGATGCACAAATAGTTCCAGTTGCTAATTCAGTATTGTATTTATACTTTAACATAACAGGAAGTGAAATAACACCCATAGCAACAACAGAAGCTCCTACAACGCCTGTTGAAGCTGCTAGAAGTGAACCAACTAATACAGTAGAAATTGCAATTCCACCTCGTATTTCTCCAAATAAAAATCCCATAGATTCTAACAATCTTTCAGCAAGACCTGTTTTTTGAAGAACAATACCCATAAAAATAAACATAGGAATGGCCATTAAAATAGTATTTTGTTGGATGGCGAAGATTCTAAAAGGCATGAAATCAAACATTTCAATTCCTTCAGTTATCCCTTCACTAAATCCTTGTATAAAACTAACATCAAATCCACCATCAGAATAAATCTCAACTATTCCAGCAACCAGACCAAAAAAGACTGATACTGCTGCAAAAGTAAAGGCAACAGGGAATCCAATCAACAGCATGAATAATGCTGAAAAAAACATTATTATACCAATCATTTTGAATCTCCCTTTTCATCAATGTCAATCACATGATGTTTGTGTTCTTTCATTTCTTGCTTTAACTCATCAATTTCAGCTTCTAAGCCTGTGTGTCCCATAGGATGTAATCCCTTATATACATTTAAATTTTTAAGAAAAAAGCCAAAGTTTGTAATAATCAATAATAAAAAAGAAAGAGGAATCATTGCTTTAACTATCCATCTATAGTGTAATCCGCCTGGGTCGCCACTAATTTCCATTGATGAATACGCTTCTACTGCGTTATCAATAGAACTAATTCCAACAAGAAGTGAGAAAGGTAAAATAAAAACCAAAGCACCGACCATATTAATCATAGCTTTTTTCTTTTGTGTTAATCTGTCATAAATTAAGTCAACTCTAACATGACCATCTTCTTTAAGAGTATAAGCAACTCCTAATAATATAATGACAGAAAAAAGGTGCCATTCCATTTCTTGCATGGCTATACTACCACTTTTAAAAAAGTATCTCATAATTACATCATAAAATACATTTAGAATCATTAATACCATGGCTACAGCAGTAATCAATCCTATTAAATCTGCGAATTTATCAAATCCACGTTCGAGTTTTAGTAACATTTAGTTCCTTTTACGTTTCAAGTGCGTATTAGTCAAAGAATACACTTATTAGTCTTTTTGATTGTTTAATTGTAACAAACGCATATGATAATTTAATGATATTTTAATGGTATTAGGTGATTATATTCATAGAAGCGTGATACAAGGGATGTTTATTAGTTTTTATTAAGTTTATTTATTCATAATTATAAAACAACTCCCTCAAAGAGGGAATTATTTTTCTTTACTTGATATTATCTTTTAAATAATCATAATCAGACATTGCAGTCCAAGCTCTGGCTTTCTTTTGGAATGCCGCTTGTGAATCTAAAATCTCTTTTAGTAACGGTTGACCTTTTGTTTTTTCAACAATTAATCTTGCATTTGTTGCCTTTAAAGCATCAAGAACTTCTTTAGGCATAGTTTTGATTTTAATATTTGGATAATCTTTTTCAATTTTTGACCAAGCTTCTGCACTCATTGCATAATTTTGAACATAGTTATCATATGCAGTTAACTTAATGGCTGTTTTTAAAATTGATTGTAAATCTTTTGGTAATTTTTTAAACTTCTTTTCATTCACTAAGTACTGTAAATCTGTACCTGGTTCGTGCCATCCCGTATAATAGTATGGTGCAACTTTATGAAATCCCATTTTGATATCCATTCCAGGGCCAACCCATTCAAGTGCATCAATTGTACCTCGCTCTAGTGATGTATATAATTCTCCGGGTGCGATATTAGTAACAGTAGCTCCAAGTGCTGACATAACTTCACCTGCAAACCCAGGAATTCTCATTTTAAGACCTTTTAAATCTTCAACTGAGTTAATCTCTTTTTTAAACCATCCACCCATTTGATTTCCAGTATTTCCACCAGGAAATGATAAGACTTTATGTTTTTTATACACTTTACGAGTTAACTCTTTTCCTCCACCATAAGAGTACCATGAAAATAACTCAGGTGCAGTCATACCAAATGGCATAGTTGATAAGGGAAGAGTATTAATATCTTTACCTTTCCAATAATATGATACTGAGTGACCCATTTCATATTGACCACCCTTAACCATATCTAAAATACCAAATGCACTTTTATGTTTATTTGAAGCATCTACTCTAATGATTAACCTTCCATTAGACATCTCTTTTACCATTTTTGAAAGTTTTTTTGGAGCATCAATAAAGGGTGACAGTGTTGGTCCCCATGTAGTTGCTAACTTCCACTTATATACCTTTTCTTTGGCAAATGAGCTTGTTCCTAAACCTGCTAGTAAGGCAGTTGCTAATAGGATTTTCGTAGATTTTCGTCTTAAAATATTCATCTTTTCTCCTTTTGTAGATTCATAAATTGAAGTAGTAATATATTATGTTTTAATGACATTTTAATGACATTATTTATATTTTTATGAAAAATTGTCATTTTGTATAGTTACTAAACTTTGATGAAAAAAAGAAGTTGTGTAGTTAATGTAGAAAAAGAGTCTAGAAAGTAGAATTCATTATAATCCCCAAGGGGATGGGGATTATAAACTTTTCTTATAAGTTATCTTGTAAGTAAAGGAAGTCAGACATTTTTGTCCACTCTCTTGCATTTTTTTGGTATGCAGCTTGTGAATCTAAAATCTCTTTTAACAAAGGTTGCCCTTTTGTTTTTTCAGCTAATAATTCTGTATTTGCTTTTTTCATTGCGTTCATAACATTTTTTGGGAATGTTTTGATTTTAATGTTTGGATAATCTGTTCCGATTTTAGCCCAAGCTTCACCACTCATATGGTAATTTTGGATGTACATATCATAAGCAGATAATCTCATTGCAACTCTTAAAATTTCTTGTAAATCTTTTGGTAATTTTTTAAATTTCTTTTGATT
>Ga0105351_1000504_pt1 | contig 18315 bp, 15 predicted proteins | sample EN4Hudsemesocosm_FD_83662 | JGI IMG/M metagenome (GOLD analysis project Ga0105351, IMG submission 83662) | Methane-oxidizing microbial communities from mesocosms in the Hudson Canyon - EN4B Hudson Canyon | ecosystem: Environmental > Aquatic > Marine > Cold seeps | place: Hudson Canyon... | reverse complement strand
TTGATGCAACCACAGGCTGGGGGCAGGATAGCCTGCATATATTTCGTATGGGATATGAGTTGCGTTGTATCGAACGTTCTCCGATTATGTTTGAACTGTTGAATGATGGTTTTAAACGCTTGTCTCAGGCTGAGTGGGTTAAAAACTTGGGTGTGAAAGTGCCAGAATTAATGGCTGGAAATGCAATTGAGCTATTAGCCGATCTGCAGACAAGGCCTGAATGTATCTATATAGATCCAATGTTTCCCCCTAAGCGAAAAAAATCAGCATTAGCGAAAAAGTCTATGACGGTGTTACGTGATTTGCTAGGGGATGATGAAGATAAAGAGCAGTTGTTTGAAATGGCTATGCAGACTGCAAGCAAAAGAGTGGTGGTAAAAAGCCCTGATTATGCAGAACCCATAGCCGGTAAGCCGAATGACAGTTTTAGAGGTAAATTGTTACGATTTGATGTTTATCTTAAATAATTATCTGATTACCCACAAGCTTCAGCCATTTTAAAACAACAGTAAGACATAAATAGCTTCTCCGTGTACTTCGTGGTTGATATGTCATTAATAAGCTAGAATTCTGAGGTTTTCCTGATACGTAGAGACGTAGCATGCTACGTCTCTACAAAATGACTGACTCTACGTTTTAAACAAAAAGATATAGGGTTAGGTACGAGTCTCAGATATTTTAGAGCAGCAGTAATACAAGCTTCACACTCCATCTCGGTAAAGAATGTCTTGATCCAGATGTTGAGGGGTTGTATAAAAAGGCTGAAGCTTGTGGGTAATCAGCATTTTAAACCGTGGCGGACACCCAGTTACGAGTAATAACTAATACCAAGTCAATCGTCATACTGGCAGGGATCGTCAGTATCCAGAGCACATGGATGTGATTCGGTCACTCAGCAATGACCACCGTTAACATCCTTGTCACTGGATCTCGGCATCCATGCCAAGGTGACGCTTTCTGAGGGAAGGGTTTAGGGTAACAATAAGTAAAATTAACCTTTGTTACTTAGAAGGAATAATTAAGAACAATCAAAGGAATAAAAAATGACAGGCTTATTTTGGGCGCAGTCTTTAGGCTACTCTTTTATTGTTTTTAGATGGATAAAGGTGGTATTGTCGCTCCCAAGCTCTGCATCACTGTGATTAAGTTGCATGGTTATTAACAAACACAGCTTAGCAAAAAACTGGCCCGTCTTGTTCCCATGCTCCCGCGTGGGAATACATACCTGCCTAAAATCGCAGCACGGTATGCGTTCCCACCGAATACGGTGGGAACGAGAAAAAATGCAATGTGGGGCACAGTGCTTTAGCCTGCTGTTTTGAGCTAAGAAAGCTGCGCCCCAACGGACTGATTTCTGACTTAGTGGCATTGATGCTCTGCGTGGGAACAATCAATTAAGCACCCATCAAAGCAAAATTGTTACAGTACGAATGCCCCTAACTAATTTAATATAAGGTTGAAAAATGACTGACTGGATTGATGTTTGTGCAGAAAATGCACTGGCAGAGAGTGAAAACATCATTGTTGATGTTGATGGGACCGATGTTGCCATCTTTAAATTAGATGCTCAGTTTTATGCCATCGAAGATGTTTGTACGCATGATGGTGCAGAAATTGCCAGTGGTACACTTGAGGGGGATGAAATAATTTGTCCGCGTCATGGTGCTCGCTTTTGTGTAAAAACCGGGGCGGTTAAATGCGCACCCGCTTATGAAGATGTCGAGACTTTTCCTGTTCAAATAGCAGATGGTCGTGTTCAAGTTAGAGATCACCGTTGGGATTAAGATGGATTATTTTATTTGGAATATAGACCCTATCGCCATTTCAGTCGGATTTGTTAAAGTTCGCTGGTATGGTTTGATGTTTGCCTCGGCTTTTATCTCCAGTTATTTATTAATGAGCTGGATTTATGAACGAGAAGGTAAGAACCTGGAAGAAATTGATGATTTGCTCACCTATGCTGCCATTGGTACTATTTTGGGGGCAAGGTTAGGGCATTGTTTGTTTTATGACCCAGCCTATTACTTTTCCCAGCCTTTGAAGATTTTGGCTATCTGGGAGGGTGGCCTGGCTAGTCACGGTGCAATTCTAGGTATATTAATAGCTTTATATTTTTTTCAACGACGCGTTACAGAATCTTATAGCTGGTTTATAGACCGGGTCGCTCTGGTTTCTGCCTTAGGTGCAGGTTTTATCCGTACCGGTAATTTTTTCAATTCGGAAATTTATGGTGAACCGACCACCGTGCCATGGGCCGTGGTTTTTCAGAGGATAGATTTATTACCTCGTCATCCTGTGCAGTTATATGAAGCGATATCTTATTTATTGATTTTTTTCTTATTACTCTTTATGTATAAAATCAGGGGGGCTAATAGTCGATCTGGCGTTATTTTTACAACTTTTTTGGTGAGCGTCTTTAGTGCCCGGTTTTTTCTGGAGTTTGTTAAAACCAAACAAGCGGCTTATAGCAATGATTTCTGGATGACTACTGGACAAATGTTGAGCATACCTTTTGTTTTGGCTGGATTGATTTTTATCGCAATGCCCTTATTTAAGAAAAATTAATCGCTGCTCTGTTATAATTATCGGTTACTATTTATTTGGTCGATAAAATCATTTATGCAAGAAATTAACCCAATAAAAAATACTATTCTCGACCTGGCTAATAGAGGTGGTGCACTTAAAGATTACCTTGATTACATCACTAAAAGTGAACGTTTAGTTGAGGTGTTAAGAGAGCTGGAAGATCCCGAAGTATGGAATGATCAGGCTCGTGCTCAAGCATTAGGAAAAGAGCGCGGTCAGCTGGAAACCATTGTTAATACCATTGATAACTTAGAGCAAGGCTTGGTTGATGCCGAAGAGTTGCTAGAAATGGCAGTGGAAGAAGCAGATGAAGAAACCATCGAAACGGTTGTTGAGGATTTACAGCAGTTTGAAACGAAAGTAGCTGAGTTAGAGTTTAGACGCATGTTTTCTGGTGAAATGGATGCTAATAATGCCTTTTTAGATATACAATCAGGATCCGGTGGCACAGAAGCGCAAGATTGGGCTTCAATGATTGAGCGCATGTATTTGCGCTGGGGTGAGGCCAAAGGTTTTAAAGTTGAATTGCTTGAAGAATCTCAAGGTGATGTTGCTGGTATTAAAAGTGCGACGATTAAATTTGAAGGTGAATATGCTTATGGTTGGCTACGCACAGAAACGGGTGTACACCGCTTGGTCAGAAAATCACCTTTTGATTCAGGTAGTAGACGACATACCTCATTTGCCTCCGTTTTCGTCAACGCAGAAATAGATGATGATATTGATATAGAAATCAATCCAGCTGATTTACGTGTTGATACCTATCGTGCCAGTGGTGCAGGTGGGCAGCATGTTAATAAAACCGAGTCTGCAATACGTCTCACGCATGAGCCAACAGGCATCGTGGTGCAATGTCAAAATGATAGATCTCAGCATAAAAACCGTGATACAGCGATGAAGCAGTTGAAAGGTAAGTTGTATGAATTGGAATTATCTAAACGTGCAGAATCTCAGCAAACATTAGAAGACAGTAAGTCAGATATTGGCTGGGGTAGTCAGATTCGCTCTTATGTATTAGATCAATCAAGAATTAAAGATTTAAGAACCAATGTAGAAACAGGCAATACCCAAGCTGTTTTAGATGGTGATCTAGATCAGTTTATTGAAGCCAGTTTAAAGAGTGGTTTGTAGTTATGAAAATTGATTTTGAAAATTTAGGTAGTATAAAAAAAGGAGGTATTGAGCTCAATGATTTGACTCTATTTTGTGGGGAAAATAATTGTGGTAAGACATATGTCATGTATTCCCTATATGGATTGCTAGATAAAAAATTCGATATTCGATTTTCATTTGTAAAAAAAATAATTAGTGAATTAAAAGAAAATGGTGCTTATGAACTTGATGTGGCAGATGTTATTGCTCGACATCAAGGCAATATGATTTTAGAGATAGAAAACCATTTTAAAGAAAATTTACCTAGTTTATTTGGTGTTACGAATGATGAGTTTTTAAATACAGCTATAAAATTAGGCTTTGATGAAGATGGGATAAAGGAACAAGCTATTCAGGCTGATATTAGCAGTCGATCAAGCTTAGGAAAAAAAGAGGGTTGGTTTCTTTCTCTGGAAAAAGTGGCAGGGCAAAGTAAAATACACTTTACATATAGAGATAAAGATATTCCAGAAAATGTTTTACATCGTATCGTTTCGATTAATTTAATTGAAGTTTTTTTTAATGGATTATCTCAAAAATCTTTTTTATTACCTGCTGAGCGAGCTGGGCTAAATTTATTTGTCAGAGAGTTATCCAGTACACGTAATTTATTATTACAACTTGCTCAAAAGGATAGTGTTAATCCTATGGAGCTATTAAAAGATATTGTAGATTCAAGATATGCAGCTCCAGTTAGTGATTATTTACAATATTTGAATAAGATAGGGGGTTTTAGGGATGAAAAAAGTGATTATCATAAATATGCAAAAAATATTCAGAAAAACATACTAAATGGAAAGCATGAAGTTGATAAGCAAGGAAATATTTTTTTTATGCCTTATCGATCAAAGCAAAAGAAATTACCATTACATTTTAGTTCCTCAACGGTAAAAACTCTTTTTGGGTTGGTATTTTATTTGGAGCACCAAGCTAAGAAAGGTGACTATTTAATGATTGATGAACCTGAATTGAATTTGCACCCAGATAACCAACGTAAAATTGCTCGTGTTATAGCTCAACTTGTTAATGCTGGATTAAAGGTTGTTGTTAGTACTCATAGTAATTATTTTATTCGTGAATTGAATAATTTAATAATGTTAAATACTAGCTTTCCAGATAAAGAACAGTTAAAAAAACAGTTTTCTTATCAAGATAATGAATTGTTGGATAGTGGGAAAGTTTCTGCTTATTTGTTTGATAAACAATCTATTTTATCAATGCCTATAGATGATGAAGGTATTGTTGTTGAAACGTTTGATAGAGTAACAAATAAATTGAACCAATCTTCAAATGAAATTTTTTATGCTATACAAGACGCTAAAGAGTCAGTGTAGTGCCTGTTTCATTTCCTTTAGAATTAAAAGGTATTATTGAGGAGAGTTTTCATTTACATATAGATGAAAATAATAGATTAGATCTTCGAGAAGAACAAGTGGATGCAAAATGTCGATGGGTAAATATACAGCTAAAAAACTCATTATCCACCTTTGCTTTTTCAATTGATGTACCTAGGAAAACAAATGAGAAAGACCCTGTTTTTTCTTTTTTTAATGTTGAGAAAGAAGGATTGTGTAGTAAAAATGATGCAATCTTGGTTTGTCAAAGAGAAAATAAAATTCATGTGTTTTTAATTGAGCTTAAATCAATAAATAAAGGAAAGTATCTTAAGCAACTAAATTCGTCTAAAGTTCTTTTTGAGTTCATTGTTGATAGAATGAAATTGATAAATATTCCCGTTAATAAAGACCAAATAGAATATAGAGGAATATTGTTTTGTTGCCCAAGGCGAGGAGCTGAAGAGCCTACTAGAAAAAAATTTAAAGCAAGCTTCGATGATAGAAATGGTTTGCAAGTCACAGAAATGTATTGTCATAATACTTATCGAATACAACAGTTTTTACCTTAAAATATTTTAAAATGACAGAAAACCAAAAAGACGAACAAGAACAAATTACCCAACGCCGTACCAAATTATCAGCACTGCGTGAAAATGGTATCGCTTTCCCAACGGATTTTCGCCGTAATGTCATCAGCGGTGAATTATTGGCTGAATACGGCGAACATTCTAAGGAAGCGTTAGAAGAGGAACCTGTTCGAGTCAAGGTTGCTGGCCGTATTATGACCCGTAGAATTATGGGCAAAGCCAGTTTTTGTCATATTCAGGATATGTCAGGTAAATTACAGCTTTATGTAACGCGTGATACTTTGCCAGAGGGCTTTTATAACGAACAATTCAAAAAGTGGGATATCGGTGACATTGTCGGTGCTGAAGGTACACTCTTTAAAACTAAGGTTGGTGAACTAAGTGTTCGTGTTGATGATGTTCGATTATTAACTAAAGCATTACGTCCATTACCTGAGAAGTTCCATGGTGTAGCCGATCAGGAAATCAAATACAGACAGCGTTATCTGGATTTGATTATGAGTGATGATTCGCGTAAAACTTTTTTAATTCGTTCACAAATCGTGGCTTATATTAGAAAATTTTTGGGTGATAAAGACTTCTTAGAAGTTGAAACGCCAATGATGCAAGCCATTCCAGGTGGCGCAACCGCACGTCCATTTGAAACCCATCATAATGCTTTAGATATGGGCTTATATCTTCGTATTGCCCCCGAGTTATATTTAAAACGTCTAGTTGTGGGTGGTTTTGAGCGGGTATTTGAAATTAACCGTAATTTCCGCAACGAAGGTTTATCAACACGACATAATCCAGAATTCACCATGCTAGAGTTTTATCAAGCCTATGCAGAATATGGTGATTTAATGGATTTAACTGAGGCGATGTTAAAAGGTATTGCTGAAGAAGTTACAGGTAGTTCAGTGGTTAAATATCAGGATGATGAATATGATTTTGGTAAACCATTTGACAGAATGACGGTGGTTGAATCGATTTTACATTTTAACCCTGATTTAACGCTGGACGATTTAAATACACGTGAAGCGGCGGTAAAAATAGCCGAAGCATTACATATTCCAATTAAAGATGGCTATGGCTTAGGTAAAGTTCAAATTGAAATATTTGAAAAAACAGTAGAAAGTCGTTTAATGAAACCGACTTTTATTACTGCATACCCAGTTGAAGTTTCACCGTTAGCAAGACGAAATGATGATGACCCGCATGTCACGGATCGTTTTGAGTTTTTTGTCGGTGGAAGAGAAATCGCTAATGGTTTTACCGAGCTTAACGATGCCGAAGATCAGGCTGAACGTTTTCAAAAGCAGGTAGAAGAAAAAGATGCCGGTGATGATGAGGCTATGCATTTTGATGAAGATTACATCGTTGCACTGGAACACGGCATGCCTCCAACTGCAGGAGAGGGCATAGGTATAGATCGTTTAGTTATGCTGTTTACTGATGCTCCATCAATTAAAGATGTATTGTTATTCCCTCAGATGAGACCTAAAGCCTAATTACATCTTTAATTTAGGCTAGTCACCGTTAAAATTCAATAAGATGAACCTGCTCTTAAAGCCCTCTCCTGATGGAGAGGGAAGGGTGAGGAGAAGTTTAAACAATTCTCTTCTTCAAGGTTCTCTTGTTAATCAAGTTATAATGAATTGAACATCATTTATTTTCCTCTCTTCCACACTTAACGGTGACATAGCCTTAATTTACAATAGCTGCAAATAATGCGGCTATTGTAATTAATAAAATTTCACGGCAGCTTTTTCTATCAGCTTTAGTCATAGCTTGAATTCAGGATAAAGCCAAAATACAGCGTTCGACCAGACATTATTTAATAGGGTGAAATAGCAAATGAAGATATGGGTTGATGCGGATGCCTGTCCAGTAGTGAATAAAGATATATTATGCAGAGCGGCTGAAAGAACGAAGGTGTTAACTACATTTGTTGCTAATCAGTTTATTCGTCTGCCACCTTCACGATATCTACAGTTTATTCAGGTAGCCAGGGGGTTTGATGTAGCCGATAATGAAATAGTACAAAGAGTAGAGTCTGGTGATCTGGTTGTTACAGGCGATATTCCACTTGCAGCTGAAGCAATTGAAAAAGGGGCTGTGGCATTAAATCATCGCGGTGAGTTGTATACAACTCAGAATATTAAAGAGTCTCTTAATATGAGAGATTTTATGGATACTTTACGTTCTAGTGGTATTGAAACGGGTGGGCCATCGGCTTTAAGCCAAAGTGACAGGCAGGCTTTTGCCAATCATCTTGATAAGATCTTAAGCAAAGCAATTAGAAAGTAAGTGTTTATTGTATTGCTGTTAAAAACTCCAGATCAGGATTAAATCAGATGTCTTTTGTAATCTTAGGCAACTCGCATTAAATAATCCCCCACCTTGCAGGCCTTTTTGTCCCTGCTCAAACAATTTCAATCGTTAGGTAGCTGGCTATGCGCCTCTTGAGATGGCTTGATCAGAAAAAATCAGCGCAATCTGGGGGGGTTATTTATTGCAAGTTACCTTATCACTGGTCTTTAAATCAAATTTTTCACTTTGAAGTAGTTCAATACAAATATCAACAATTTCAGGGTCAAATTTTGTACTGCTTTCTTGTTTAATGATATCGATTATCTGTTTAACGGGAAGTTTATTACGATAGGGTCTTTTTTCTGACATAGAACAAACTGCATTGGCTACCGCCATAACTTTCGATTCTAGTTTTATTTCATTGCCTGAAAGGCCATAGGGATAACCTGAGCCATCAATATTTTCATTGTGCTGTAAAATTATTTCTGCTACAGGCCAGGGGAATTCGATGTTAGATATAATTTCATAGGCTTTTGCTGTATGTTGTTGCATGCTTAAACGATTTTCTTCATTAAATGTGGTGGCATTGTTAAACAGTTCAGAAGGAATGAAAATGTTACCTATATCATGAACCAAGCCGCCTATTTTTAGCTCTAGTAAAGCTGCGTCATTTAATTCCATTTTAGTGCCAATGGCCACAGCCAGTCTGGCTACTCTATTATGATGGCCTGTTAAGTATGAGTCTCGTTGCTCAATCGTCGAACTGACTGCATTAACTATTTGATAACAGAATTGTTTTAGCTGATCATCTGAACGTTTTTTTTCTACATTGATGAGGTCTATACTTGAGTCATCATGCAAAGTAATTAAAAAAGCCTGTTTGCTCTCGTAGGTTATCGTTGTACAGTGAACTTGTAACAGTATATCATCTGTGTTTTTACTAGGGAGTCTGTGCTGAAATGATTGGCCTTCCTTAAACGGCAGTTTAAATTCATCGCCTGGAAAAGCCCAGTAGTGATCTAGCAGTAGGGTGAGTGCACTAGGGTTTGAGTAGATAACTTTTTTTGATTTATCAACAATGACAATACCATCAGAATTATGATTAACCACTTGTTCTAAAAAACCTAAGGTTTCTTTGTTTTGTTGTAAAAGTTTGCTATTGGCTAGGGTTAGTTCATCAGCTAAGCGGCTATTTTCCAAACGCAAGAAATTTTGTTCAAATGCCTCCTTAACAGTCGTTTTTATTTGTTCATCATCCCAGGGTTTGGCTATAAATTTATAGATATTACCTTCATTTATGGCTTCAGTAATGGTGTCAATATCAGAATAGCCACTGAGCACAATACGGGTAATATCAGGATATAATTCTTTTACTTTGGCTAGAAACTCTACCCCGGTCATCATGGGCATACGGTGATCAGAAATAATAACATTGACCTGATTTTGTTCCAGAATTTGCAGTGCCTCAGAGCCCCCATTTGTATGTAAAACAGTATAGTTTTCCCGATGTAATAAGCGTTTTAGGGCTTTTAAAATATTAGGGTCATCATCAACTAGCAGTAATGTTTTATCAGGCATGATTCATTTATCCGTAGTTATTTACTAAGTAGAGTATTTAGTAGTTCACTTTTTTCGCCTTTGTAGAGCTTGAGAATCTCAGTACGTGCCTTAGCTGTAGGTACATTTTGAGATTCTAAAAATTTTAATAATTTATTGAATTCGTCGCGTTTTTTTTGCCCTTGCTCAGAATTGTTTCGGCGTGAATTAAATTCATCCATTAAAGTAGAGCCACAGCCACAGTTCCGGAACACTTCCACTATAGAGGTGCCATCATCTTCCAGTGCTTCTTTCAGAGATGAGCGACCACTAGGCATATTATCTGTTTCTGTTAAAAACTGTTCAGCCGTTAGGTATTTTTTACCACAAACAGCACAGGTTTTGGGAAAAGCTGATTCAATAAAGCTGCTTAGACCGTTAAGGTAATTATTATGATTGCCCATTTGATTTTAAAAGGTGATGTTGTTCTAGAACAATAGTCTGTATTTATCATATCTTGTTGCTTTTAACTATAGCAGATTTGTATCAGAATTAAATTAAAAAAAGGGGGATTAATAATCTCTTTAGATGGGGATTAATGTAATTAAAGGAATATTCATTTTTTAGTTTATAGCTTGATAGTGTAATAAACGGGTAGCTTATATCTCGGTAGCAACAAAGTGTGCTCAATAATGCTGTATTTAATTAATGATTCCCTTAGTTGCTTACCCTAAGTATTGTTTAGGTCTATACTGAGGGTTGTTAATAGTCATGAAATTCTATAGACTTTAAATTGTGTAATTCTTTATTGTTCGGTGATGATTAGATGAGTATATTCATTTGGGATGACAGTTATAATACGGGTGTTGAATTTATCGACACTCAACATAAGAAACTAGTTGATATTCTAAATAAATTGGATGAAAACTTGGCTGAAAGAAGTGATCATCATATCATTGAGGGATTGTTAAAGGAGTTGTTGGACTATACTGAATACCATTTTTATGCTGAAGAAGAATATATGTGTAGCCATGGGTATGATGAGGCTGAATACATAAAACATCTATTGGCGCATAAAGAATTTGTTGAGCAAATTGAAAAAGAAGTAAAGGAATGTTCAATTAACCCAGAAAAAGTGTCTAATGAATTGTTGGATTTTTTAGTGCAATGGTTGCTAAATCATATTTTATTGTCTGATAAAAATATGGTAAATGAACTGGAAGGGAAGAGTAAAGATAAAACAGAGAGTCATGTTGATCAGGCAGTTTTGCATAACAAACTTTATGGCGCTTTACGTGAAAGTGAGTATCGATTTAAAGAATTGGCTGATATTTTACCGGCTTTAATTTGGTTGAGTAATGAACAAGGTGAACGTGTATTTGTTAATAAACAGTATTCAATATTAACGGGGTTAAGTGTTGCTGACTGTATTAAGGAAGATGGTATGAAAGGAATGCACCCAGATGACCTATCTGTTTTTCAGTCGGTCTATGATAAAGTCTCTCAAACCCTGGAGCCAGCAAATGCTGAATATAGATTAATTCTAGAAGACGGCAGAATCTGTTGGATTCTTGAAACAGTTCTACCCAGAGTACGTAAAAATGGTCAAGTTTCTGGATTTATGGGCTGTGGTATTGATATTACCAAGCAAAAAAATATTGAAAAATCTTTAGAACAAACGGTTGTAGAACATACCTTAGAGTTAAAAACAACCAACCAGATTTTGGAGCAGGAAAAACAAGAGCTGAAAGGGTTGAATGAACAATTAAAAGAAGCACAAGGACATTTGGTACAATCAGAAAAAATGGCTTCTATCGGTCAATTGGCAGCAGGGGTCGCACATGAGATTAATAACCCCTTGGGATATATTTATTCTAATTTAAATACATTAAAAGGCTATTTAACAGATTTAGAGCAAGTTGCTGTGCTGGCTGAAAAAATGACGGCTGAATTAGCTGAAGATAATGCACTGGCTATAGAGTTTAAGCAATTAAGTAAAGACCTGGATTTAGAGTTTTTACAAGACGATTTACAGGATTTGGTTAAAGAGTCAATTGAAGGGGCTACAAGAGCAAAGAAAATAGTACAGGATTTGCGTGATTTCTCTCGTATTGATAAACAAGAGCGAGAGTTGTTTGATGTTGAGGAAGGGATTAGTGGCACTTTAAATATCGTGAATAATGAACTTAAATACAAAGCTGATATTGTTAAGGAATTTGCTGGAATAAAACCTTTGTTATGTGTGGGGGCGCAACTTAATCAGGTGTTTATGAATTTATTCGTTAATGCCGCGCATTCTATAAATGATTTTGGAAAAATTACTGTCCGTACAGGGTATCAGGGGGATGATTTTGCGTGGATAGAAGTTGAAGATACGGGGAAAGGCATACCTGATGATATCAAGAAAAAAATTTTTGATCCCTTTTTTACCACTAAACCGATAGGTAAGGGGACTGGCTTGGGCTTATCTCTATCGTATAAAATTATTCAAGACCACAATGGTCGATTTGAAGTCGACTCTGTAGTGGGGAAAGGAACAAAATTTCGTGTGTATTTACCGATAAAGTAAACAATATTATGACCATTGAATCACCACTTGAGAAAAAACCAGCCCATATACTTTGTGTCGATGATGAGCGGAATGTATTAAAATCATTACGTCGGTTATTTCGTGGGGAAGATTATATTGTTCACCAGGCTGAAAGTGGAGTTCAAGCGCTAGAGATTTTAGAGCAACAAGCAATGGATTTAATTATTTCTGATATGCGTATGCCTCATATGGATGGCGCAGAACTTTTGACCCAGGCAGCTAGTAAATGGCCCGATACAGTGCGGGTTTTATTAACAGGTTATGCGGATATAGAATCAACCATCAAAGCGGTTAATAATGGCAAAATTTATAGTTATTGTAGTAAGCCCTGGGAAGATGATGAGCTTAAATCCTTAATTGCCAAGGCTATTGAAGAAAAACGTTTACGTGAAGAACGAGTCGAGTTATTTGAGATTATTCATCGCCAAAATGATGAGCTAAAAGACTTGAATAACAACTTGGAAGACAAAGTCGAAAAACGAAATGAACAGTTAAAAAAGTCCTTAAAACAATTAACCAATTCACATAGCGTATTAAAAAAACAATATAAAGATGCAGTAAAAACATTTGCAAAAATTATTGAAAAACGCCCAGGAATTCTAAAAGGTCACTCACTCTACGTAGCGAATTATGCGATGCAGATTGCGGCTTTTTTGGATATGTCAGAAAAAGAATGTGATGATGTTTTATACGCCGGATTATTATTACAGATTGGGAAAATGGTGTTGCCAGATGAATTACTTTCTAAGCCTTATTTTTTATTAGATAAAAAAGGCAACTTTTTAAAACATGCAATTGCCGGAGCTGTCTTATTACAAGATATGGAGCAATTAACGGGTGCCAATGTTTTAATTAAACATCAATATGAACGATATGATGGCAGTGGTTTTCCCGATAAACTTGAAGGTGAAAAAATTCCTCTAGGTGCGCGTATTTTATCTGTGGTACGAGATTTTATTTCTTATAAGCAAGGTTATATGACAGGAAAAGAAATTTCTGAAGAAGAGGTTAAAGAGTTTTTGATAAAAAAGAAAAAAGTTTATTATGACCCGCAGGTTGTTGATACTTTTCATGCTATTATTTAAGGTCTTAAGGAAGTGAGGCCATAGCCCTGCATGAAACAGTTTCTAAAGCCTCAGCTCCTAAGTTAACAGTATTATTTATATCCCTCACCAGTCCCCAGCAATGAGGCAATAATATTCTTTTGTATTTCAGATGAACCAGAAAATAGGCGGCTAGCCATTGCGTCATTAACCAGTTTTGCCATTGGATTGTTTTCTTGTAAACCACTTGCTCCCAATATATGTACAGCATCCAGGCTGGATTGTAGAAAAGCTTCTGCTGCATAGAGTTTGGTTTGAGCGCTGGGCAGGGTGATACGTTTTTTGTTATCTTTTAATCTAGCACATTCATTTACCCACAGGCGGATAGTGTCTAGTCTTAATTTCATCTCTGAAATTTTATGACTGATAGCCTGGTTTTTCCCCAGATGATGAGCATTTATACGACGTTGACGGCTAAATTGTATAACTGTTTTTAATTGCCAGTCCATAACACCACAAATACCAGCAAATATAAAGGCACGTTCTAATTCCAGCGCTTGTTGGATCATCATGTTGCCTGCCCCTGTTTTCCCCAGTTGTCTGTCCAGAGGAATTAAACAATTCTCGAGTACCACATCGCCCATGGTCGCTGTTTGACAGCCGATGACTTCAGGGGCATCAAGAAAGCTGGTGCCTATATCATCAGCATGTACTATAAAGGCAGATAGTTTATTATTGAGTTGTGCATAGATAATCAGAAAATCAGCAATCGGTGTATTGCTGATAAAGCGTTTATGGCCGTTAAGCACAAAACCTTCAGCTGTTTGTTCGGCTGTCATTGCTAGTGAATTTACATCTGATCCCGCTTGTGGTTCTGTAATGGCATGTCCAGCGATCAGTTGTGCTGAAAGTAGTTTTGAGAGATAGTTTTGCTGCTGAGTTTCAGTGCCGTAATTCAGTATAGGAAAAACAGCTCCCCATAAATGCGCATTGATAGAAAGTAGTAATCCATTATCCAGACAATCCTTTCCTAACGATTCATGGGCTAGCGTTAAATCTGAAAAACTATCACCGAGTCCTCCTTGTTCTAAAGGGATTGCGTGTTTTAACAGACCCTGTTGAGCGCAATGGATTAAGCGTTGTTTTGAGGCTTGTTGACCACCTTTGGGGGGAAGATTATTCATGAACTTTCCAGTTGTTTTTGTAATGCCAGGTAATCAGTTTTACCATTGGCCAGATACGGTAAGCTATCTAGCAGAAGAAATTTGCAGGGGTGCATATAAGAAGGTAGCTGTTGTTTAACCGCTTTGCTGATGTCAGACAATTCACCCTCTGTTTTTAACACGATAGCGGTGGCAGGGCGGTGACCACTGGTGCTGTCTTTAAGACCAATAACAGCACAATTTTCAACATTAGGCTGTTGCAGAATTACCTGTTCTATTTCAGCAGGCTCTACTCTATAACCTGAACATTTAAGCATTCTATCAAGTCGGCCGTGATAACAATATTCACCCTGTTGATTTAGCGACACCTTATCTCCGGTGTGATAAGTATTATCTACTTCACAGGCGGGTATTAACTGACCTTGTTGCCAATATCCAGACAAGTTGTTATCACTTTTAACCAGTAATTCACTGCTGTCAGAATCAACGCTTAATGTAGCATTACAAGCGGCGATGCCAATTGGAATGGGCTGCTCGGCCTGCAGTTGTTTACGATTGACTGGCCAGTAACAACAGACATTGGTTTCTGTTGGGCCATAAAGATTGTAAAAATCAACTTCGGGCAGATATTCACAAAGTTTGATCAGCAGGGGCGTAGGGAAAACCTCACCTGCAAATAAAATGCTTCTCAACTGTGGTAAGGGGGTGTTATCTAAAGAGCCTTTTAAGGCGATAAAGCTTAGTATCGAGGGGACGGTATACCAGACAGTTATTTTTTGTTGTTGTAACCAGGCAGTGAGTCGGCTGGGCGAAAAGCTTAAGTTGGCGGGTACAAAATGGACTGTTGCCCCTCGACTTAGAGAGCTGAATAAATCAAAGGTGCTAAGATCAAAATGAAAGGGCGCTAAGGAGGCAATCTGATCTGTATGACAGAGGTTAAAACAATCAGCGGCCCATTCTGAAAAGTTTTGTATGGCTTTATGGCTTAGGGCAACGCCTTTTGGCATACCTGTAGAACCAGAGGTGTACAGAATGGCAGCCAAAGTATCATCAGCAATTGCTTGTGCTTGAGTTAACTCGGTTGCTAAAGAAGGGAGTTGTTCAATATCCAGCCAAAGGTCTGATTTATTCAACCAGCTGGGACAGGGGCCTTTTCCAATCACACACTGTACATCGGCATCGTTAACAATATAACTTAACCGTTTGACGGGGTTTTTTAGGTCTAATGGAATATAGCAAGCCCCTATCGACAATGTTGCTAGTATTGCAATGCTGGCATCTATACCACGGTCTAAAGCAATTGCTATACGAGCATAGTTTGCTTCTTTAGACAAAAAAACAGCGCTGAGCTGAGAAACCTGTTGTTGTAGCTGTGAATAGCTAAGTTGACGGTCTCCCTCAATAAAGGCAAGATTGCTTGTTGCTTGTTGCTGGTAGGCTAATAATGCAGACATTAGGCGGAGTCACTCTGTTCCAGTAATTCAGACACAACTAAAGCATGCAAGGTCTCAATTTGTTCTGCTGTCATCAGGGGGTCGACAAAGTTGTAGCTTAAAGTCAGTTGACCTTTAAAGATACAGTTTAGAAAAGCTAAAGCAGGCGGCGAAGTTACCTGGCATAGATGAAAAATTGCAGAGACCTCAGCACCAGGGAAACACTCTTTTGCTAAATCCAGTTTACCTATATCAGAAAACCAGAATGAACTTCTTTCCTGACCTGAACTGGAAAGGCGCAGAATTTTCCCATACTCTTGCAGTGATAACCAGCTGCCTGCCCACATCAGGGGTAGAAAAGCATAATCAAGTTTTTGACGAATAACATCCATATTTTGTTGTTTTAAATGCTTAAACAACTGCTCTCTATCCTTGACGATTTCTCTGGGCGCTTGAGCAAATAAAGCGCAAACATGATTGCTGGTGAGGGGGGAAATCGCACGTTGTTTACGCAGGTTAAATGCATAAGGCGCACAATAAGCATCACCCTCATGCTCAGGGTTCATTTTCTCTAAGGCCCGCATCAGACAGCCGATGTAATACAGACTGGTGCCGGTTAAACCCACATGCTTCCTGGCCAGCTGTTGTATTGTGCTGGTCTCAGCTTCAGATAATCGTTTAATTAGATGCCTATGTTGTTGTGCAGCTTTCTCATTGGCATAGGGCTGGATACTTTTTAATTTATCTATGCTGGCTACATATTTTTTGCCTTTAAGCAGCAGTATGATTTTTTGCCACCAGCGATATTTATCCAGCTGTACATTGACTAAGGGTTTGCTCTCTGGTTTCCCAAACAGTTGTCGCTGTTGTTTGTCAGCCGTACATAAATATTTTAAGATTAAATCCGCACCTCTGGCATCACAAAAAGGATGAATCCAGCGGATAAAAAAAGTAACTTTTGCGGGGCTGATTAACAAATGAAATTCGATGGGGGCAGTCGATTCTCGAGTTTGCTTATGGTTAATTAACTGATCGATGGTGTTTTTCTGAAACGCCTGGGCTGATTGATCCTCTGGCGCATGGTGTTGATAAAACAGCTGCGGAGTAGTCTCTCGTTTACACCAGTAAAAATGTTTGCCTTGTTGTTGTAAACTGGCTGTCGCCAGAGGGAATTGTTGAGAAAATTCTTCGATCCGCTGGCTAAGTATTGTAATGTCTGGGGTTTTGTCCAGTTCTAAAGCATAGCCGCAAAGACTGCCTGATAGGCCGTCTCTACGAATTTCATCGTCCATCGCTAAAGTAAAACTATCGGCAATATTGAGTTTCTCAATGATATTCTGTTTGTTATCACTCATCCCTTTTGATGCCTTACAATCCATTGTTCCAGAGCATTAAATGTTTGGACATTATCGGGCTCAATTTCTGTGTCGGGCAAAGTAATGCCATATTGTTCTTCAATAAACATGATTAAGCGCATAATGCCCATGCTATCTAAGCCGGCTTCTAATAGATCGTCTTCATCTCCAAACTGTTCAGGATTGGCAACAAAAATGAGTTCTTGAAAGATAAAGTCGCGTAGTTTTTTTTTCATTACTTGGTTAGGTTATAATTTATAGAAATATAAAACATGATGATTATTTGTAATTACTCAGCGTAAAATGATGGGTATAGCTTTTAATCCCTCCCCAGCAGGAGGCACTGCCATTAAGTTAGATGGCTATTAACAAAAGCACTGCTTAGCTAAAAACTAGCCCATCTTGTTCCCATGCTCCTGCGTGGGAATACATACCTGCCTAGGGTCACAGCACGGTATGCATTCCCACCGAATACGCTGGGAACGAGAAATTGTTGGCATAGGATGTGCCTGAGGTACGAAGCGCATCTTTCGGTATGATGCGCTTCCTATCGTCAGCACATCCTATGCTTCCGCTTAACTTAATGGCAGTGCAGCAAAGGGGGGGGGCTTAAAAGCAAGCCCCGTCAATACAACATTGACGGAATAGTACTACATTTTTAAATTACGCTGAGTAGTTACGATATATTTTATATTAAATTGAGTAAGACTTTGTAAGTCTATTCTCGGACAAGCTCCTAGAGATCAGATTATAGCGTCAAATAAACTAAATGATAAACAGATGACTACAGATAAACGCAAATGATGGCTGAAAAAAAACAACTTGTTATTATTGGAGCAGGCCCCGCAGGATGTATTGCTGCGGCTTTGCTACAAAATAAAGGACATCAAGTATTAGTTATTGAGAAAGAGATTTTTCCTCGCTTCAGTATTGGTGAGAGTCTGTTGCCTCAGTGCATGGAATTTATTGAGCAGGCGGGGATGATGGATGCGGTCCTGGCTGCCGGTTTTCAGTTAAAAAAAGGTGCTGCCTTTATTCATAATGAAAAACAGTCTGAATTTTGTTTTTCCGAGAAATTCACCCAAGGTTTTGATTCCACCTTTCAGGTGCAACGCGATAAGTTTGACCAGTTACTGGCAAATGAAGCACAGCGTTTAGGGGTTGAAATACGCTGGCAACAGGAAATTACGGCCGTTGATTTTTCAAGGCAAAAACCTCAATTAACGGTTAAAAAGTCGAGT
>Ga0105351_1000503_pt1 | contig 18364 bp, 12 predicted proteins | sample EN4Hudsemesocosm_FD_83662 | JGI IMG/M metagenome (GOLD analysis project Ga0105351, IMG submission 83662) | Methane-oxidizing microbial communities from mesocosms in the Hudson Canyon - EN4B Hudson Canyon | ecosystem: Environmental > Aquatic > Marine > Cold seeps | place: Hudson Canyon... | reverse complement strand
TGACGAAATTGCAAATATTACCGGATACAATCAAATTACAAACCTACTCGACTTAGACAGAGATGAGATGTTATTGCAGTTAGCTGGTGATGAAGCCGTTATCGCACAAAAACCTAACTACCTGCAAGATGACACCTTTTCAGGTAAGTTTAATAACAATCCTTTTCATAGTGCAATTGACGCAAAAGGTTTTGTCCCTATTAATCCTCAAAGAATATATGTACGGCCTAAAGTAGATAAGACTATAGTACCTATAGAGAAAAGCCGTTCAAACACTCCTAATATAAACCTAAGGTCACCAAAAAAGGCAAATGAGAAGTTAGAAGATTTTTTAAAACCTTGGAAAGAATATAGTGCCAAAAAAAATGAAGAATAACGAAAAACAAGTTACACACATTTGCTTAATTGGCGAAGACCCTACTGCTAACCTGACGCCTATTATCGATAAGGAGATAGCAAGCGATAGAGTTATTATTGCTCATGAACAACATCAACATGAGCAGGTTGAACAGCTAAAAAAAGTGATTCAAACCAGAGGCTATAAAGTTGATAAGTGGTTAATACCAACAACATTTAATACTGAAGAAATTAAGCTTAATTTCATGCAGCTATTTGAGCAAGAAGTTACTCACCCAAGTGAAACATGGCTAAATGCAAGTAATGGTTCTCGATATCAAATACTGGCTGCCTATGAAGTTGCAAGAGATTACAATGCTTCTATTTTCATTGTTGAACCAAAATACGATGCATTATGCTGGCTATCTCCTGAGAATAGAGCAGTAACCCCAGTTGCTGACAAAATTAAATTACATGAATTCCTAGCCGTTAATGGTTGTACTTTAAAATCTCAACAAAATAAGAATGGGATACCTAACGATTTAAGAGCAATTGGTGAAAACTGGCTAAAGCAAGCAGACAAACTACAAACTGGTTTAGCTAAACTCAATTATCTTGCACAATTTACCCATGGCGATACTTTCATTAGCAAAGAGCAAGATAATGCTATGTTAAACGATGAATCATTACAGTGGTTGCTTAATGATTTAGAAACTTTAGAGCTAATTCAAGTTGATGGTAAATCTGTACACTTTCAAAATGAAAAAACGCGTTTTTTTGCTAACGGTGGTTGGCTTGAAGAAATCACATTTAGCTATATTCGTAGCTTAAGTAGTGAAATACCTGAGTTACAAGATGATGGCCATAGTGTTGAAATTGAACGCTCAATCAATGGAAAAACAATTAAAAATGAATTAGATGTTGTTGCGCTAGTAAACAACAAGCTTAATGTTATTGAATGTAAAACGAAGAAGTTCAAAAATGGTGATGGCTCCAATATGCTATATAAGATTGACTCACTAGCAGAACGTCTTGGCGGCCTAAAATGTAAAGCAGCCCTTGTCACTTTTTATCCATTAAACAAAAGTGAGTTAATAAGAGCAGCAGAATTAAATATCGAAGTTATTAGCGGGAAAGACCTCCCTAATTTAAAACAAATAGTGAAAAATTGGTTACTAAGTATCAATTAAAGGTATTAATAGAGGTAAATATTTATTACCTCTATACAAATTAAGTTGCTCCTTACTCCTCCCAGCCATATATAGAAGCAGGTAAATCAAAAATCTTATTAAACATAGATAAAAACGTTCTATTTTTTCTAGGGTCGCTATTAAATGACTTTGAGTTACAAAATAACACTTCATCATTTTCACCAAAGAATATATCCAATTCAGAGTTAGCATCGTTGGTAAATTGAATTATCTCTCGTTGTTCAAAGTATCTAGTATCTTTACTATCATCAAATGTAGATTTTTCAAAAACAGTTATTCTTCTTATGCAAGAATTCTCTTGCAACTCTTTAATTAAATGACCATTATTAGACAAAATCAAAGACTTATTAATTGAGGATGATCTTATGACAGCCCAACTATTTGAGGCCCCTAACCATAAATCACCGTCCCATTCGATTTTGCTTTCTTCTTGATTTGTATCTATTCTCGTTGCACGAGGGTTAGTTTCATCCCAGTTCTGAGCCGTTGGAAAAAATAGATGTAGACAATCACCTATATATTCAGCTCCTCTAGCTGTAACAAACTTCTGACCTGTTTTTTTATTCCGGCCTTTTATACGGCTAACTAGTAAATATCGATTAAGCAAACCAGAACATTGATTAGCGCCTTCATCACCAGAATTAGTTGCATTATGCATTTGCACAGGTCTTAAACTTTTCGGTAAATATACTTTCAAATTAGAGTTAGGAACGAATAGCTTAACCCCAGATTTATCTATTTTCTCTATTTTAGCAACGACAAAATCCCCTGGTTCTGACGAACCATATTCCGAATTCATCATTGACAATACATGTAGAACTCGTTGAAGAATTTCATCTTTACCTTTAAAGTTTATAGAAATAAAATTATCAACTGCTTCATCTATAATTGCTTCATTAGCTCTATAACTTATTTCACCTGAAGAATTTTTTACTTTATAACTTTCAATTACGCTTAAAAGGTATCGTTTTTTTATTTCTCGTGACGCCTCTATACATGTTTCATCATTTGATAAATCGCTACAAAATGCTAAACCACAAAACAAAACTCTAATTTTTCTATTTAACTTTAGAGTTTCATTTACATCTTGTATATCGATACTTGAAACAATTGATAATAGATAATTAGCGAAAAGTAGAAATATTTCTTTTCCAAGTTCTGTGTTTTTTAACTCTTTGGTATATCTTGCCATTTGAATAAGTGTATTTTGACAAGTTGGCCATTGAAGATCTTCAATAGAAATCTTCTTTATCTCATCAACAATACTAGAAACTTTTTCTGGTTCAACCTGTTGAATAACATCAAGTATGCCGATTACTTTGTTAAGTTCACTTTCACTAAGGTATTGGATGAGTTTTCCTGTTAAATTAAGAGCATCTTCCCACTCTTCAATTAACCTACTATCTGTTAACGCTATATTGTTGGTTTTTATGTTTAAGAGCCAATAAGTAAGAGTTCTTGCTTTATACCAAGAAATTATCGCTTTATTCTCACTGCTTAGGGTTATATTGGTGGTTGACAACAATGTTAGAAAAGGTAAAAGAATATTATTTTCGCAGTATTTTACCGTACAACTATTCGGAGTAACTTGAAGGTTTTTAGCGACAATTGAACTAGAGAGCTTTCTTAATACTTTAACTACTTGAATAAACTCACTAATATCAGAAAACTTATATGATTGAAAGTCTTGCAATAACTTGTTCCAACCTTGGTTTAATTCATCTAATTCAATACACGATCTATTCGCATATAAACTAGAAAGCTCAAAGAAATTTGAAGAATAACTTCCATAAACTTGTTTTTCACTATCCTTTTCAACTCTGTTAGAGTCTTTATCTGCCCAACTTACAACATTCCACTTTTTGAGCCTATTATTTAAAAGAGTTACGCTGTTGAACACTTCGACAAATTGTTTTAGGTTAACAGGAAATGACTGTTCCTGTTTCACCGCAGAAAACAACCTTAACTCCTCACTGAAAGAATAAGCATAACGATATTTTAATATTTCTGCTTTTAAGCGCAATTGAATGTCAAATAAGGCTGCCCTACATTTCAAATCAATAAACCTAAGGTTTCCACACAAGGAGTAGTTTTCAATTATATCTGTTAAAGCACTTAATAAACTGTTCAATTGATTATTCTTTAAAACACTTTCTAAATACCTCGGTGACTCTTTTGGTTGCCGAAAAAACAGTAGAAAGATTTCAAAAGATTTTCTATGTATTTTATCAAGTTCTAACTTGGAGTGGTCACCGATGGGAGCATAATTATTAATCCAGTCTAACAACTCATTAAACTCATTAACTGACCAATTCCCGACATCAAGTACCCTAAGGTAAGCTGCGCTTTTAAAACAGTCTAAAGCCAAAGATATATCACGTAAAAAATAGTGGCTTCCCTTGTTAGTATCTATTGGAAGTCGAGGTTTTAAATGCGCATAAATAACTTCTAAATCTTTCCTAATAGTTTTATAAAAATCATCCGTCTCAGATACCAAAACCTTTACGTGATCTTTAAGAATTATATATCTACCGAACTCTTTATCTGTTAGCTGATCCACCATTGTTTCTTTATTGACTAATTCCTCAAATGAATCGACTCTTTCTTCATCTAAGATATACCACTCTGACTCATAGATTTTATCTGTGGACGCTAATAAAAATATAGAATTTTTGGCCTTCGTTACATCAGGCATTCCTTTAAATAACCGATCACAGGCACCATTCTCCTTTTTAATACCTTCAGTAATATTTTTGAGCAATTGTTCAATAGGCTCATTAGATTTATAATCTCCCTTTGCATTAAAAAGAAGTTCTTCTAAAGATTTTTTTCCTAAGAAGTTTAATGTATACGAACACCTTTCTCTAATAGAATAGGGAAGCCTTAAAATAAGGCCATGTGGTCCATTACATAAGAAAGTAGATAGTTTTTTTATTTGTTTAGTTTGTTCCGAATCACTTTTTTTTATTTTTAAATTAACAACTTCAGCACTTAAGAATTTTTGTAATTGATATGCTGCACTTCCACTATCACTTATATTTCGATCATTCCACGCAGCACATGCAGCAGCGACAAACTTAACAGCTTCACCCTCCTCTAAACTTCTAACTTCTAGGGGACTCTTAAGGCTTCTAGTAATATAGTTTGGGCTATCCTTTGCAACCTCAGTAATTAAGTTACGATGTTTAGAAACAACAATGACAGCCGATGATTTTTCATAATTAACAACCTCTATTCCTTCTTCACGCGAATGTGTCAAACATTCACACATATCTAAAAAACGACTTCTCACTTTTTTGTCTTCAGGTAACGCATCAATATCAAAAACAAAAACAAACTTTAGTCTGCGTTTATTCTTTGAACAGAACTTATCTAGTTCTTTTTTAAATAAATCGATTAAAACATTAGGGTTGTTATGCAAAGATTTATGGCTGTTTAAAAAATCATGTTTATCTAAATTTGATGCATCATCAAAATTGGAGAAATCTACTTTAACTGAATCAAGGGTCTTTTTTTGCAGTAATAAATTGATTTTGGTCCATATTACTTCAGGTTTAATCATTGCAATAAAAGCAAAGAATACGGCTAATATTGCTAATAGTGTATTCTGACCTGTAGCTTCTATTTGCAAAAAGAATTGGCTAAGAACCCAAGATGACGTAAATAAAACAGTAAAGGCTCTAACTATAAATGAGTATCTTTTAGATTGATTTGCAACAGTATCACCCCTATCAATGCACCTATCATAAACCATATTATACGCATTAAAGGTTGGTGAATTGTTAATTGAATACTCTTGATTAACTTTTTTTCTACCAGTCTTTTTTTTACCAAAAAATTTTTCAATTTGCGAAACCATTATTGACAAAACTTTGGACCAATAAAAATGACTACCATCTTTTGAGAAAAGTTCTCCATCTATTTTAATCACTACGGGAATAACTACAGGGGCTTCTTTTTGAACGTTCTCTTTTGTGCCAATTTGACCTATATTATTTAAACATTTCAACAGCCATGATTTTCCTGAACCGCCTACACCACCAATAAACAAAAAACGATCATTTAAAGTTGGAGCTTTCTCATTTCTTTGACTGTCACTTTCCCTAAATATAAATTTATATAGACGTTTTTCCCAGCGCTTACGAGAAACATATATATCATCAAATAGTTTTTCATCCATTTTTATGTCCTTATAATTATCCTAAACAAGATAGAAACCACAAGTTATACAAAAGCTCAATGAAAGCTAAAGCACTAACCTTAATCTATCCTAACAAATACGGCAAAGAAACAAACCGTTATCGAACAGAAATCGAACAATAGTTATCATAAATCAAGAAAACCCTTTGACCTAGAATCTGCATTAACACTTTAAATGGCAGTTTTAAAAAGTAATAATTAGTTATGGTGAAAGCAGCAAAGACCAACTTAACTATGCTGCTTTAAATAATGAAATTAACGTTTATTTTCTTCAGGCATATCACCCTGATAACCATCATCTATAATTTTTTTAGTTTTTTGAAAGTTCTTTTCAACTAAATCCTTACTATCTCCACGAAATACATCTTTCGCTTGATAACTTTTACCGTTATCAAAAATTAACTCACTAGGAGTGCCCTTGCTTTCAAATTCAGGTTTTTCATTAGTCATTTTATTTCTCCAATTTTCTATTTAGTTTGCGGGTTGGTAGGTTTTGATAAAGCCATTGCTTGTCATTCTTGAATAACCACAAGTAACTTGCACTCACCTTTAGCTTTAACTTAGTGCGTGAATAATTTGGATTTTTTGCCATGGCAGCAGAAAGTATTGAACGATGCTTTAATTGTTTTTCTCTAAAGCGAAAATGCTGGCGTTGTTTAACTATCGCTGGATATTGCGTAAGTAGTTGTTCAACAGCTCCAACGCTAATACCAAACTGTTTTGCTATTTGCTTTGTTGGCATACCAATAAAAAGCTTCCTAAAGATAGACCTGCGTTCATCAGCAAAAATCTTCGACTCTCGCCTATTGATAACACCGCCATTAGCCAATACTTTTGATTTAACCGCTATAACGCTTAAACCAACATGTGTTGAAATCTTCCTGAGACTTAAACCATTTTTAAAAAGTCTCATTATTTGAGCTGTTATTTTTTTAACTGAATTACGCTTATCTTCTTTAGGTATTTGGTGGCTTTGAAAGTAAATAGCTGTATTTTCTTTTGAGCATTGATAAGCACTTAAAAATTCACTTGGTGAGTTAAACAAGAAAGCAATTAATGCGATGTGTTTAGCTGGATGTAAATGACATTTATTGTAGTTATAAAAAAGCTGCTGAGGGTAAGGATAAGTTTGGTTAGATTCAAATATTTGCTGCCATTCTTTAGTTTTTAACTCATTCTCATAATGACACTTAAGATCATGTCGAAACTCTTCTTGCCTAATACCAAGGCTTTGACAAGCAAGTCCCCTTTCAAACAAGGCTATACGATAACAATCAGTAAGTTGTTTGAGGTTAAAATACTCAATACTCTTTTGACACAGGAACCACTCACTAATGTTGGTAAATATACTGGAACTGGAACTACTTTCGCATTTCCCGAAGCATTCAATTTGAGGGGGCAACAACAAACTTCTGCGCTTTATTGTTCGTTCAAATAACTCAACCCCATGAATATTACACTGCTTTGTTCCATATAACAGATGTTCACGATGCCAATATGCCACTCCGATATTTTTGACATCTTCACTCGCACAAATAGGGCAATACTGTAGTGATTCATACTCTTTCATTCGATTTGCAGTAATCCCCAACCATTTATGAACAAAGCCAGTATTGCCATTAGCTAATGCTTTTTTAATTTTCAGGTATTTGGATTTAGATAAAAAAGGTCGAAAATAATTTAAGTTTGTATGGTCACCTACTAACTTGTTTCGACTAATACCATAAAGCTCAGCAACCCTAGGTATCAAGCTTGGAAAACTACTATTGATTTGTAAGTTCTCATTCTCCCACAAGACCTGTTGAATCATACGTGGTGATGGATATCCCTCTGAAAGTGTTTGCCTTATAGCAAAGCTTGTAATTGTCTCATTAGGATAAAAATTTGGATTATCCATTGTTACCCAACTAACAAAGTTTCTACGAACTGTTGGGAATAGAACAATCTAAGTGCTACGACATAACACAATGGAGGATAAAGAGGCTCCCGATATATCAAGTGGATTAAATTGATTGAGTATGGAATAGCAACTCTTTCATCATTACTGCTCCAGAAATCAAAATAAGGTTTATAATCTCCCTCAGTTACTGATTCTATCATTGCATGCTGAAAGTCTTTTATTCTTGCTCTATGAGCACGAGACAACTCAAATTCTGTTATAGGCAACTCGATGGCTTTTTTCAAAGAAGTTTTTATCGCAATTAGCTTGTTCCCTGATCTCACAGATAACACCTTTAAAGTTAAAGATTGAAGCCACTGACTTTCATTGTTTAACTCTGCTTCGATATAATCCAACTCTCCCTTACACATAGGACACTTGTTGTTACGAGGTGGTAACTCGTATTTCGTTAACTTTAGCTGTATGAAGTGGCAACTAGGACAAGCATAGTTAAGAATTAAATTATGTTTTGGACAACAAATGACTGTAGGTAATTGATGAATTACATGCCAATACCGAGTCCCATGCTGCGCTGTGTTTTCATCTACACATTCTGGGCACCACCGCCAAACTCGTTGGTATTTAATATTCTTTAAACCAGTAAAATAAATATTATCCTCAAGTGTCCCTGAGATAACTTTATTCACAATTCCTGATGGTAAAAATTTAGCGTCAAACCAAAATGGCGTGTGTTGTCCAAGCAACTCGTTTCGCCCTATATACGAATCATAAAATGACCATATTTGATCGAAGTTTTTACGCCATATCGCTTTTAAATTAAGACTTCTATCTCCAGAAAGTGTTTCTCGCAGTGTTTTAGGCATATCTTCTTTTGCTAGCATGACATGATATCTAGCTAGCACGCTGTGGATGTGTTCCCCTGCGATAGGTAGTGGAAAATGGTACGGTATATGATTACTCATCATTTTGACCAAAGCCTGTTTTAATCATGCTACTTGGTTTGCTTTTATTTTGAGATACTTTTCCTGACCCAGATATTCCAGGCGCTTTTTTACTTACCTCTGCTATAGGCTTATTTCGCGAATTCTCTTTTTTAGGTTTTGCATCAAAATCAATTTCACCTTTATCCGTTTTAGGACACTGTTTATCGAATTCAATAACATCTCCCTCCCTCAAAAATGATAATGCATAGTCCATTCTGTGAAACTGTTTTCGATAAACGCTGGTCAAAATTGATAAATCGCCTGTTAATCTTTTGGGTTTATCACTGCTATTATCTTTATTATTCAGCATGATTACTGTTTCATGATGCAATCGTGCCAGCCTTGCAACCGCTGATTGTAAACCAGCAGTTAAGTAGTGAAATTGCTTTTTGAAATCTTCGTTAGGTGATATTCCATCAATGCAAACTTCAGCACGGAAAAATAAATTAAAGGTGTCATCAAAGTTTTTAGTGCCATATTTTAAAGGTTTTAATTCATACTCCCTATCATCTATCATTCTGCGAATAATAGTGAAATCAGGGATTTTTCCAGACTCGGTTTCTATCGGGTCAAACAGTGTTAAACCTTCGGTGGTACTACTCAAAAAAACAGGTATACCTATTTTGTTAAATAAGCTTTCGATAATTTGAAGGCTAGGTGACTTGGGTGATTTGATATAACTTAAGAAAAATTGCAATTCATCGATATGTACTAGACCAATGTTGTATTTTGCTGCCAATGACTGCATCATGCCATATAGGTGCTCAACACCAACTCTCTCCCTATTTTCCCAACTCTTGGCGTAGACACTAGGTTTATCTGTTTTACTCAAGGCCGAATCAATCGCTTTAAAAAAAGATAACGCTAGAGCTTTTGGAGAAGCTGTCGCAGGGCAGTCAAAACTTAACCATGTAATTTGTGGATATTTATATGGTCTTCCTTGATAAGACTCATGAATAATAACCTGAGGAATAAGCGACAATGAATTTCTGATTGTTGTTGTTTTTCCTGAACCTGATGGACCATGCATTAAACTTGATGGTGCAGTCGTAACACCAGCTAAATTTATCGTTGGTTTTACATATGTTTTATCTCTAGCGCATTCCGACAGCATAGTTTTCAATCGGACTTGATCAGCAGAGAATGGGTCCCTGTACTTGTAATGACAGAGCATTAATTCACAAAATTTGTGATATAAAAATGGACAGATATCATTAGCAATATGATAGCGAGTCAGTTCATTTAGCTGTGTTTTTTTATAAAAACCAGGCAACTCCCAAAAATTTTCTTGAATAGGAGGTTGCTCAACGAGTTTTTCTCGAACCTCATCATGTGACAGAATAATATGAATGGATTCAGTTAATGGGTTCCCATTAAGCGAATAATCCATGTGTTCTTTATAATCCGCTTCCTCAATTGTTGGTTCAAATTTACTCTGCTGCATATAACTCTCCATCAATGTCATAAGCATCATCTGTCGTAAAACCTACCAAACCTCCGCTATACAGCTCAGCAATACGAAGTGCTACCGATGCCTTTTCAATTTCTTTTTGATGTTCTGAGCGCGTTTTAACGCCCTTCTGGAATGATTTGGTGGTTGACTTAACAAGGTTTTCTATTTCTTTAAGGTTCATTTCCCTTAAATCATCGATTTTAGTGTCTTTTTGAAGCTTAGCTAAGCGTTGTTGTAACCGAAGTAAATGTCTTATGCCAGACTCTTGATCTTTACGGTGCTCAATAACTTCCCAAGGTTGATGTTCAAAACGATGGGGTTGTCCTGATGTTTTGAGGTAAAACAACACGACTTCACCGTCATCAGTTTGATATAAAAGGTAATCCCCTGTCGTTAATGTACGCTTAAACGTCAAGTAAAATTTCTTGTGATGTTTAGCTCTAGCGTACCATCCAGCTTTTTTAGCATAGTCTGAATGATAGGCGACACCTCTAAAATAAACACCGTCATGCCTAACTGTTACCGTTATTTCAGGAAGAAAAGCCCATTGGTGTTCGTGAAATTCATTTGGATTTGCGGGACGTCCGCCATTCATTTCCTCATTAATTGTAGCCTTCCATATATCCATAGGCGTCACTCCTTCTCCAGCAAACGACATATCGAAATTATGGAGATGTAAGCGATCAGCATTATTATTGTGGTAAACAATTTCCTCAATAATTGCCGCTTGTAAAGTATGCAAGTCCCATAACGCATCGTTACTAGGGTGAGCATCTTCACGCCTAAGATCTATTACTGCCCCTGGTTCAAAATGAATCAAGCCATTAATAACACCAAACTTTCGTTCTACAACACCTTTAGCGTCACCACGAAAGACAGCAACTAAGTTCACTGTTTCAATGCCTATTCCTGCATCAAGCATTCCGGATAAGTGCCCTAGTGAATATTCAACGCCATTGTCTATGGTTAACTCAATTGGAATGTGATGGCATGGCCAGTCATCATCAGACAAAACAACACCAAATTTTGCTGCATATTCTTTTTTATTTTCAAAAGCATTTAATAATGCCTCGCTAGCTCCCGTCCAATCTGGTCCATGAAAACCGATATACATTCCGACAATTACGGTGGTGTATACATCAATGACCAAATATAAAACGGGTCGCCCCATTGAGAACTGTCCTGTTGGGTCATAGGGATACCTCACATATATATCAAGAATTGTTGCATCAATTTCATATCGAAATGTTGGTCCAATAACACCATCACGAGATGTTCCTTGTTTATCGGCAAAGTCTTTCTCAAACGCAACTAAACCATGTTGGCTCTTTAAAAACTTAACCTTACCTATTAGTAAACACAGGTGATTTCTAAATTGAAACTCTGAAATTGAATCTTCATCACTCAGGGTACTAACTAATACTCTTTCCCCCATCGGAGTTGGAATTTTAGTAATAATTCTATCAAACAGTTTGCGGTAGTGGGCTTCAACCTTCACTGGAGTAATATTCTTATGGTCTTTCTTGTAGTCATTAAACGCAGCTATAATATATTTTTTATCTTTCTGGGTAATCCCACGAGATTGAGATTTGCAATTAGTATTATCCTTTCCGCCACGTCCTCGTTTGACATTATTTTCACCTGGCACCTCAGGGATAAAATAGTTACTACCAACATTCTTTAACCCTACTGGCAATAACGCATTTTTTTGGCAACCAAAAACAATGTATTTATTGAGAATATTATAATACGATCCCGGAGATGTTCGGTATGGACCACCTTGGCGAAGATCCAGAGGCAAAGACAATTCTTTTTCTTTTCTTAACTTTTCCTGTTCCGCTAAATACTTTATCTTCTGGCCTATACCGTCTCCAAATAAATATTCCTGTATAACTTCGGCTTCAGTTAGTATTTTGATAGCATCAAATCGTTGATCGCGCTTTGTTAGCCATTTTTCATGACCATCAGTTATCAAACGCTTATCGCTGTGTGATATTTCTACAGGTAATTTATAAACCCCTACTTGGTAGTCAGGGCTTTCAATTAACTCATAAATTTCTTCATTGGACATGATAGACGGTGCTTTGACATTAGCTCTACCTACTACCTCATTCATATCAGCAACAGCTACTTCTGGTTTGTATGGGTTAATCACACAAACTCGTAGTGAAACCTTCTTTTTGATGCTAAAAATGCGCATATTTTTATGAATCATTTCAATAACTCCACTGGGCGACAAAGGAATAGTTTTTGAGACAAATCGAGTTTTAATATGCGGTGTAAAGCAACATGCTTGAATATGGTTTGACTACGTTTAAAGTCTAATGACATTACTTTGCCAGTATTTAAGATGTGCTTTTTCAGTGATGAAAAGGGATTTCCTATCCAAAAATCTTCAAATATTTCAACAAACTCTAGTTTTTCACTATCAGAAACAAGGGCTGTAGCTTCGGTAGTAAACCAATCAATATTCCATGCAAGCTCTTTGGTAGCATCTTGCTCAGTAATTACAGCATATTCGCCAACATGTCTTTCACTATAAACTTGTTCAATATGCAGCTTTTGCCAGACTCGATAATGCTTTTCCTGCTGATGACCATCATCATCGATCATCCAGATTTGATCCGAATACTTAAAGGAATAAGTTGATTTCGTAACTTCCCCTGTACCAAAATCAACTGTATGAGCAACCAAGTCGCTCGACATTACGTGTGCAGTATTTGTCTCCCAATTTCTAGGGTGGATGTAGCCAAGATCCTCCGCTATTTCTAGTGTTTCGTTTAGGTCTAACGGAACCTGCTCATCAATTTGAATAGTTTCAGGACGCCACATCAATATTTTATACGCTCGCCTTTCACCATCACTGAGCAAATGAACTTTTCGTTTTTGTTTAGGACATTTATGTAAGTGACGCCTGCCTACTTTGTTAACCTGTTTAACAGTGACCCAAGGAATATGAATATCATCGCTAGCAGCAAGTGATTCGTTCCACTTTTCAATTTTTGCTATTACTTCTTCTGTGATTACTGGCTGTTTCATCTTAATCACCAATGATTGAGCGTAATAAAGTGAGTGGAAGTCGGGAAGCTTGTTTCGGTGTGAGTTTAGGATCGAAACGAGCTTGTATAGATAAATGGTGCAACAATGATAGAATTTTTATTAGTGCGGGATACTTGGTAGCGTTTGCCGGGATAACTATACAGCCCACATTGTTGATGTGAACTAATGTTTCAAGCTTATTGGCTAATACTGATATTCCCCCTCTGCTAGCCAATTTCGGTATTGATATGTACTTTACAACTAAGCAGTGAGAGTTCAATGCGTCAATGCAAAACCCTTTGATGGTTGAAAACGACTCAGCTTTCAGTTTTAAATTTATCTTACGTTGATTTGATTTCATTTTAAGCTAGCTAATTTAGAGTTCATTAAAAAATTATTAGCTATAAAAATTAAAAAATCAAGAGTTACACCAGGCCAAGTCACTGATTTAAAAGGAATTAATAAACATTAAAATATATAGATATTATAATATTTATTAATTTTTAGAATTGGAACTCATTGATATTTAGGGCAGTTTTATTCAAATATTTTTGGAGATATTTTAAGGTAAATTATTGTTACTATGCTGGAGTGGTCTTTTTGAGCTTTGAAAATAAATTTAATTATTTTTGTTTTTTAGGAAGAAAACATAAGAAACGGTTAAATTTTCATGTTTTGTCGAGGATATATCTAACTTTTAGGATCGGTTCGTAGTGTCGTACCTGTTGAGAAATTAGTACGAACTACGTTCCAAGTTTTACTGATAAGAGGAATAGAAGATTAAGTTAACTATCATTCACTTCTTTTTTAAGAATATACTCCCCATCTTTGAATATCTTAATATTAGCCTTTTTCAATTCATAACTATTTAATTCATCTACACTCATGCTGGTGGCAACTATCACTTGTCCCCCAGAGTCCAATAAAGAACTAGACTTATCTAATAGAGATGCAAAGCTAGATTTATCAGTCTCATGCTGCCTAGGTTCATCAAAAACTACAAAACCTCCGTGTTTCACACTACTTTGACTGATACCTAACTCTAATAGTGCAAGGGTGTAGGACCATATTATTCGAATATAATCACTAGCAGATGAATCAGCTACAATGTCGTAACCATCAAGTTCGGGTCGTAAGGTTTGCTCTGATATTTGAAGAAAATGCTGATTTGCAGTTTTATAACCAAAAGCTGTTAAGTTTTCTATCAAACGAGTTTTTAATGCTTTTAGAATATTAAATGAAACATCATCCGTGCTTTTCTTCCTCAATGTTTTTAACTCTGTTGTATATTTTAACCATTGATTATGAAGATCTTTTGCACGCTCATTAAAGTCGGTCTGCTTTGATGCCAGCTTTATTAACCCATTAACCTCATTTTCTAATTCAATTTTTCTTTTAAGATCTTTTCCGTAAAGTTCAATAAAGGCGGTTTCATCTGTTTTAAGTTCATCAATACTAGTCTGAATTTTAATTATTAAAGTTTGTAATAAGGCCTGTTCTTTTTCTATTTTTGTTAAATCTTTTTCATGCCTTTTTTTAATACCTGAATAGAAATCAACTTGGTTTTTTAAGTAATCTATATTTTGATCCACAGTTAAAGGCTTACTTTTTACTGGTACTTTAGCCAAGCTATCATACATGTCTGAATCGCAAACTGGACATGAACTAATTTCCACTTCGAAGTTAACTTCACTTCCTACATCATGTAATCTTTTTAGTTGTCTATATCGATCTAGCTCTAAGGCAATATTTGAAACTTTGTTATCCATCTTCTGGACCGAAATAAGAAAACCTTCTTGTTTTTGCGCTAAAGAATCAGAATCTCTAAGTAACGCTCTCTTTTTAGCAGTTAGCTCTGAGACTTCATTATAATGAGGCCAAGTTTTTATATTACTTTTGATATCGGTTAATACCGTTTGCAATCCGCTCAGGTATGGGTTGATATCAGTAAACTTATCTTGCTGAGGTACTAAGAAGGATATTAAAGGAAAAAAGCTCTCTTTTTCCAAAGTACACTCTAATTGTAATTTCATACCACCAAATTCAGCTAAAGAAGAGGCTGAACTTATAATTTTGTCCCAATCTTTTTCTATGTCACTAGTGATAGCATTTAGTTCCGCTAATCTATTTTTTTTATTATAATTTTCTACCCCTAAACAGAACTCTAATGCGGATTTTTTAACCCCCTTAATTCCATAATAAGTCGGTGTATTAGCCTGTAATTCAGACCAGCCTCTTTTTTGCTCAATGAAGAATAAAGGAAATACACATTCAAGATAAAGTCTTGTTGGTTTACCTTCATGAGTTACTAAATTTGGTAAATTCCAACTTAGATATCTTTCAAACCAAAAATGGAACCCTTTTTCGCTTTTTGCTGATCCTACGCTACCTGCACTACCCAGAAAATAATCCTCGAAAGTGCCTTTTTCATCAAAGACTGTAACTTTATCCTTATCACCTTCAACATCTCTTTTAAACTTTGCGTATTGCCCACTTGCATTTTCTACTTCTAATTCAACATATGACTGACTTACAAAATGCGGTGTGGCATCAACCTTTGATGATTCTAAAAATTGATGCATAGATCTTGGAAAAGGTTTTCTTCTACTTGGACCTAAGATGGCATCTAAACCTAAGGCATAAGCTATTGAATTAATACAAGTAGATTTACCCGATGAGTTTTCTGCACGTATGATGTTTAATCCTTTATAAAAAGGAATTTCAGTTGAATAAACTCCATCGTTTGTAACAGAGGTTACTTTTAATTTTTTTAAAGTTAGTCCTAGCATTTTTAGTGTCCCAAAATCCTTTTTATATAGTTTTCTGTAACCTTATTTTTTATTGAAAGTAGAAATTCAACTTCGCTGCTAAATAAGTTCAGGTCGTTTACCAACTGTAATAATTTATACCCCTCTTCTCCTAAAGTTAAGGTTTCTGAGTCTAGTTGCAAAAAACCTTTTGCCATAGCTAGTTCTATTGCTTTGTCTGTTGACTTGTCAGATGACATTGACAAAACCGAATTAGAATATGAATGTAAAGAATCATAATAATCACTCCAGTTTTGAGGCCGTATTAACATCCAAAGTAGCACTCTCATTTTGGTGATTTTTAATGATATACCACCTGTACCTACTGCATTAATTGCAATACACATTAAACCAATACGCCATATAGGTCTCAATTCAATAGGTAATGGATAGCCAGTATCACTAAAGATAGCTGTAGCTGTTTTATGTTGAAGTTCCTTGTCGTTATTCATTGATAATAAAGTCCATCTTACATTCGGCTAACCAACGTGCTATTAAACCACTAGAAAATATCTCAATATTATTGTTTGAGATTGATTGCTCTATAGCTTTAATAGAATCTCTATTTTTTTGTAAAAGTGACATTAATATATTTTTAGGCTCATCTCTTACAAATAAGTTTTCATTTTTTAAAGCTTCCAAATTAACTATAGCTATAGATGTTACTTCAGTATACAAATCAGGAAATTGATCTCTATATGCATCCATCAATTCTTCAACCTGCATATACTGTCGAATCAGGTTTGTTCTAAGCCTTTCAAGATCGCTTTCACTAAATTTATTTGTTTTCCTACAAATATTGTCAAAAAAAGTACTATTCTCAGATTTCCATATCTCAGTTATTTCAGTCTTTACATCAGATATATCAACATTTATTTCCTCCCCAATGTATTTCCTAGAGAAAATAGATCCCGATGGAAATGAGTCGTCAGTTTCTATTTTTACAGAAATGCCTTTTGGGGTTGAATATGAAAGTTGTGGGATTTTTTTCTCTTTCGACTTACAGTATTTGAGTAATTCTTTTGTTCTAACTTCAGGGATAACAAGTACCCAACAAGATATTTTGATATCGCCAAGCATTTTTTGAATTTCTGATTCATGCTTACTTAACTTTTTAAGGTCCTCATTTATTTTTTTTTGAACATGCTTTCTATACTCATCCATTGAGTACGAAGGGTCAGGATAGTAGCACTGAAAAATGACACCACAATTTGTAAAAAACTCTATCCCATGATCGCCTCTGTCATGGTGAGGAACACTAGTAAAATTTTTCCAGGTGAATTCGTGCCGGAGCATTCTCTCACAGAAGCTTTCCCAAAGAGCACCATTCATTTTTAGTTTGAAGTTCAATCTCAATCCCTGTGATATATTTTATCTATATTTCAATGCTTTAATTTAACAGTAATTGATAGATTAATTCAATAAGTAATATTTAAACATAAAAACTTTCGGATACAAAAAAGGTGAGCATTAAGCTCACCTTTTAGTTAATTCTGAGTCACAAACTTAATTCAATTCACAAACTCTATTGCAAGAGTCACAAACTTAATTGAAAGTTGACAACACCAGTTAACTAGTCTTCATAACTAGAAACAGGAGGACAACTACAAATCAAATTCCTGTCACCATATACATCATCAATACGGTTAACGGTTGGCCAGAATTTATCTTTACCTGCTGCTGCCACTGGAAATACCGCTTCTTGAATTGAATAAGCACGATTCCATTCGCTAGTAATGTCAACCATGGTATGTGGTGCATTGTGAAGAGGGTTATCTTCTAATGTCCACTCGCCAGAGGTAACTTTACGAACTTCATCACGAATACATACCATTGCTTCGATAAATCTGTCTAATTCAACTTTAGACTCAGACTCAGTTGGCTCGATCATGAAGGTACCCGCTACTGGGAACGACATTGTTGGTGCATGGAAACCGTAATCCATTAAGCGTTTTGCCATGTCTACTTCAGTAATACCAGACTCTGCTTTTAATGGACGCAAATCAATAATACATTCGTGAGCAACACGGCCATTAGCACCTGTATATAAAATTGGGTAATGTTCACCTAATTTTTTCGCTAAGTAGTTTGCGTTAGTAATGGCAAGTTTAGTGGCATCAGTTACGCCTTTTTTACCTAACATAGCAATGTAAAGGTAAGTAATACATAAAATACCTGCGCTACCGTATGGTGCTGCAGATACTGCGCCGTTCCCTTGGGTTTCTTCATTTACATTAATTACTGCATGATCAGGTAAAAATGGCGCAAGGTGCGATTTAACGCCAATTGGTCCCATGCCTGGTCCGCCGCCGCCATGTGGAATAGCGAAAGTTTTATGTAAGTTAAGGTGTGATACATCTGCGCCAATAGAGCCAGGAGACGTTAAGCCAACTTGAGCGTTCATGTTTGCGCCATCAAGGTAAACTTGACCGCCG
>Ga0105351_1000493_pt1 | contig 18654 bp, 22 predicted proteins | sample EN4Hudsemesocosm_FD_83662 | JGI IMG/M metagenome (GOLD analysis project Ga0105351, IMG submission 83662) | Methane-oxidizing microbial communities from mesocosms in the Hudson Canyon - EN4B Hudson Canyon | ecosystem: Environmental > Aquatic > Marine > Cold seeps | place: Hudson Canyon... | reverse complement strand
TGAATACTACTTAATCTAACCGCACCTACAACTACACCAACTACTTCATTGTACGCATTTAATACAGGGGAACTAAAATGAATTACTGGCATATTATCCACATCGTTTAACTGTTCATCGCTAATTGCATCTAGTCCATCCATTGCATCTTTAAAAAACTGTTCCTTACCAAAGTATTGTTTGTCTTCAAAGGTGCTATTTACTACACTATATCCATCAAGGTTAATATACGAAACAAAATAGAATTCACTTTGGCTATTTACAAAAACTTCAAAAAGACTTTTCATCTTAGGTATATCTTTATTTTTGACATCTATATTATTCACTAAAAAACGAATATCAAGTTCTCTTTCATTCAGCCATTTTTCAATGGTTTGCGTTTGCATATTAATAATAGAGTTTAATTCATTTTCATATGTAGTTTTTATTTGTGATTTTGTCATAAACATTAAAAAAATCGAAATCACCAAAACTACAAAAAGAATTAGGTTTATAATAAATGTTCTAAGTCTTCCACTTAATGTATTTGTTTTAAACAAATATTCCAATTTACTCATATCCTACTTCTTTCATCAACTTAACAGCTTGTACTCTTAATTCACCTGCTTTTTTAACGTTGATTGTTGCTTGTTTGAAAGGTCCCCACTTTTTTAATACCTCATGTATTTTTACCTTTTTATTTACAGGATATTCCATATCTGTATCTGCAAAAAGTTTTTGTCCTTTTTTTGAACTAAGCCACTCAATTAACGCGATAGCATTTTTTTTCCTTTTTGAATAACGTGTCACACCAATACCAGAAATATTTACATGTACCCCACCATCTTTGTTTCCTACCCAATGCATTTTTAAAGGTAAGTTCGGTTTATCTTTTATCATCTTTGCAAGATAATAACTGTTTACAATTCCAATATCAGCTTTATTATTTAGAATTTTATTTATTACTTCTATATCACTGTTTAAGGGTTTCATTGCAAAATTATCCACCCACCTTTTGACTATATTTTTTGTTTTATCATATCCATACTGCGCAATCATCATTGCTACCATGGATTTGTTATAAATACGACTAGATGTTCTAACAGCAAGTTTTTTATGCCATATTTTATCACCAATACTTTCATAATCTGTAAGTATTTTGGGATTAACCTTATTTGTATTATAAACGATTGACCTAACCCTAAGAGATAGTCCAAACCACTGTCTTGATGGATCTTTTAAATGAGAAGGAATATTTTTGTCTAGTATTCTTGACCTAATTGGCTGTAAAATTCCATATTGTTGTGCCTCATACAAATCACTTGCATCTACAGCTAAAAAAGCATCTACTTCTGTGTTTTCACCTTGGGATTTAATAATATTCATAACTTCATTTGCATCTGAAATAAAATATATTACTTTTATGCCTGTATCTTTTGTAAACTCTTTAAAAATTGGCTTAATCAAGTATTCTTGTCTAGCAGATACAACATTTACAAATTCATGATCATTTGCATATATGTATGTCATAAATGTCATGTTTGCTAACAAAAGTATAATTGTAACTTTTGCTGTGCAAAAAAATGGCTTTCTTATTTTATTACAACTCATTTGGTTTTCCTACTTATTTGATAATCGTTATCATAATTCATTTATCCTTTATCCTTACTAAAAGTTAATGATAATTAATATCATTTTTGATATAATCCAAGAAAATCAAATTCAAAGGTATATTTATGCTAAAAAAACTTCTCATATCTCAGATTGTTATAATTTTTACACTCAAAATAGTTGACAAAATTTTCCAGAAGAATAGAAAGTTCCAAAGGATTAAACAATTACAATTTATGTAGATATACTGGCAGCATCCACTTAAAATAGCAGTCTTTGCTAATTTTATAGATAATGTTAACTTGAGAATTTAAGTACTAATATCTTATTTACATTTTAGTTATGGCATTAACAAAAAATTTAATTTCATCACTTTAAATAAAATTTAGCGAGATAATTGTACTATGGCAAATGTAAAAATAAATATCAAGTTATTGCAAAAAAAATTTGATAAGCTAAAGAAGATTCATTATCAGATAATTTTGTGTATAAAAAATACTTAATTTTAAAAGATGATGAGAAGAAGACTGCTGATTAATCATTTAATCAGGTTAAAAAACTTAATATAAAACTAAAATAGGATACAAATGGAAGAATACTTCTTAATTAAAGAGTTCGAAGATGGTTACAATATAGATGACTTAGTATATGATGATGCAGCACAAGAGTACTGTTCAACGGCTCTTGACATTCCTTCAGAGAAAATACAGTCAACTACAATGCAAGCAGATGGGTTAGAGTTGTCACTTTATAATCTTGACTCTGATGATCTACAAGATGATTGGTTTGTAAACTTATGTAGAATTAGTACTAAACTGTAAAGGCTTCTCTTTACAGTTTAACAAATCTAATCAGTTTAATCTGACTGTTTAAATATTTTCAACAGAACCCATTATACAATTTTAAAATATAACTTACTAACTAGATGCAGATACTCTTATTAACACTGTTCAATTATTTTGTTCTTGTAATTATTCAACTACTATAGATATAAAACCAATTATGCTACACTTATAGCTAGATACAAATAATTCAGTTACTTGAAGGTTTATAATGTATTTAATTGATTCTTACTCAAAGAAGTCTATTTTATTTCCTTTACTATTAATTTTAATAATTTTTTCAAGTAGCATTGCATTTAATTTTTTAATTTTTCATTTTATTGCTGAATTTTTTGCGATATTTGTCGCTTTGTGTATAGGATTAATATCATACTATACCTACCCTTTTATAAAAAATAAATATCTTTTATTTTTAGGATTAGGATATATTTGGATTGGTCTTCTAGATTTATTACATACATTAACATTTCCAGGAATGAACCTATTTATAGTTGAAGATTCAAATACAACACTTACTATTTGGGTATTTACCCGATTATTTGAAGCGCTGTTATTATTTAGTGCCCAGAAGATGTGTTCTAAAAACTTTAATTCATTAAAAGTAACCATATTTTTTCTTTTTATATCATCTGCAATTTTTATTATCGCTTTGTTTAATCCTCTTAGTATGTTTCTAAAAGGAGAAGGGTTAACTACTTTAAAAACTATCTTGGAATATCTAATAATACTATTGTTACTAATTACAATGATTAACAATAAAATATATCTAAAAAGTTTTAGATCAAAAGTATATAAAAGTGTTCAAATCTCAATATTATTTACTATTTTGGCTGAAATTAGTTTTACAATATATCTTGATATGGGTGATTTTATGATAATAATTGGGCATATTTTTAAGTTTTTATCTTTTTGGATTATATTTGAATCCATAGTTAAAATTTCACTTACAAAACCTATGGAGCTTTTAGAAAAAAATGCAAGTAGTTATAATGCAATACCTATTCCTGCAATAGTAGTTTCAAGTGATGGGACCATTCGACAAACAAATAAGGCTGCAATTGAAAGCCTAAATGTTCACTCAACCGATATTATAGGACAGTCTAATCATGACCTTTTTCATCAAAGTGGCATGGAGGTCAAAAACTGTGTTTTATGTGAGGCAATAAAACAACATGAGTTTACTCAAATATTTGATTTATATGATGATAAAAAAGATACCTACACACAATATTTCATAAGTCCAATAAGTTCAGGAAATGATAACATAGGCTTAATTCAAGTCTCACTAGATATAACAGAAGTTAAAAAAACAAAAATTAAACTCTCAGAGTTTAATGAAAAATTGCAAGAAAAGGTTTATCAAAGAACAGGAGAGCTTGAAGAATCAAATGAAGAATTACAAAGTGTAATTAACAATCTTAAATTAACGCAGAATAAACTAGTAGAATCTGAGAAAATGGCAAGTCTTGGAGGTTTGGTTGCAGGAGTAGCACATGAAATAAATACACCAGTGGGAATTGGGTTAACAGGAATTACACACTTAATAGATATCACCGAATTTATAAAACAAAAATATGAATCAGATGAAATGTCAGAAGAGGAATTTGAAAAATATTTAGCCAATTCATTATCATTATCAAATCAAATAAATACAAACCTTGATAGAACGGCACATTTAATTAGAAGTTTCAAACAAGTTGCAGTAGATCAAACAAGTGAAATCAAAAGAGAATTTAATATGAAAAGTTATATAAATGGAATTCTACTGAGTATAAAAAATACGTATAAAAATAAAAATATAAAAATTATTGTGAATTGTAATGATAATTTAGTTTTAAAGTCATATCCTGGTTCATACTCACAAATAATTACTAACTTAGTAATAAATTCAGTCAGACATGGATTTAAAAATCTTGAACAAGGAATAATCACCATAGATGTAAAAAAGAATAAAAAAACCATTATAATCATCTTTAAAGATGATGGAGTTGGAATAAATAAACAGAACTTAGAAAAAATATTTGATCCATTTTTCACAACAAATAGAGAAGATGGAGGCACTGGTCTTGGTATGAATATCGTTTATAATATAATAACAAATAAGTTAAAAGGTTCCATTACCAAAAATAGTAAACCAAATGAAGGCGTAGTCTTTGAGATAACATTACCTTTAATATTTTAAATAATTATAAAACTCAAGAAACAACTAATAGGATATAAGTAGCTAAATTATCAATAAAGTTACAATTTGTAGCTACCTAATAATACCATAGCTTTTTACGATGTCTCTCTTTGAATTTGAGAACATTAATACTCTTAGGTTTATATTTTTTAAACGTTTATAGTTAGCCTTTCATTTTTAAGAACAGGCTCGTTTGTCAAATTTTGCAAAATATAGTTTTTTGGTTTAAAACTACTTTCTCTTAGATGTTTTTTTTCATTACTTTTTTTATTTGCACTATGATGTAATACTATTTTCTCTCGTTCATTTTTTCTAGACTTCATTAAAAAACTCTTAAAATTGTCGTGTTCAGTGCATAAGGTTTCAATATTTTGAACCAATCCTTTACTTTTAAACTTACATAGCAAACACAACAAGTTTTCAACATCATTTGTTTGACTATAATTTTTCATTAATTCACATTTTGTATCTGAACACTGGAGTAAATTTTCCACAACATTAACACTTTGTTCGTTCACTGCATCTGCAAATATTTTGTCCGTATTTAATATCATCATAGTTATAATCCTTTTAATTTTGAAGATAATACAATATTTTCTCTTAAATACAAATGATAACAATTATCATTTGTATTATTTGAACTAATCAAGTTTAAAGTAAATTTTTATTAGTATATTGATATCAATTTTCAATAATGATTAGGAGAAAAAATGACTTTATATAAAAAAATATTAATTTTTTTATTTATTACGCTTAGTTCTATTAACCTTTATGCATACTCATATGCAGCAGCAGGGAAAGAACCAACAATTGATGCAAGAGAAAGTATTTTAAAATTTGTGAATAGCAGTGACTTTGGTGAGGCTGCAACTGTATTTGAAAAAACAAAAAAGAACTATACATATCTTTCAGGTTTACATGACAAAAATCTTGTTTCATCTTTAAAAGTAGCAATTGATAATAAAAATGTAGATCAAATCAATAAATGGCTAAATGTTTCTTTAGCAGCAGAAATCAATAGAAGACTAGATGGGGGACTTAAAAATATAAAAGTTTTTAATGTATCTAAAGTAATGCTTGCAAAGGCAAATAAGTTTTTTAAACTTCTTGAACCTTCATTAACAAAAGAAAAAAAAGAAGATCTATCTATTGCTATTAAAGGTTGCATTAAAGCAATAGGAAACCCAGGGCTATTTGGGGTTGGTGCAAAACCAGCAAATAAAGATAATTTTATTAAATATCAACAAAAAGTATTATCTATTTTAAAATCTCTATAAAACTCAAAATATGAGATATGAAAAACTATTTATAAGCATAACCACAATTTGTTATGCTTTTTATATTTTTTCATATCCACCCTCTTTTTATAATGATGATTCTTTATTTCTTGCACAAGGAATTGACTTTTTTAGTGTTATTGATTTTTCACCTCACTTTCCGGGATATCCTGCTTTAATTATTTTTGGAAAAACTATAAACATATTTGTAGAAGATTCAAAACTAACACTTTTTATACTAACTGCCTCATCTGCAATATTAATTCCTACTGTTATCTACTTTTTAGTAAAAAAAATAGTCAATTATGAAGCGGCACTGGTTGCATATATTATAAGTTTAACATCTCCATATTTAATCAATCTTTCATTAACTATGTTATCAGACAGTATGGGTTTATTTTTCTTTTTATTGGGCCTTTACTGCTTGCAAGTTAATGAAGATAAAAAAGCAGGTTTTATTTTTGCAATTGCTTTGTTTAGCAGACCTTCTTATCTAATACTTTTTGTTCTAGGTTTTATATATCTGCTTTTTTACAAAAAAGAATCAGTCAAAAATATTCTAATCTTTTTTTGTTTTGGTATTGTATTTTTTTTGGGATTTATATTTATAAATGAAGGTTTTTTATACATAATAGAGGCAAAGAGGTTTATTATTGGTCATTTTAATTTATGGGGAACTGGCCAAAATAGCGAAATAAATTGGTTTGAAAATATTTTTCAGTTTTCTAATATTCCATATGCTCTACTGATTTATTGCATATTTAAAATAAACTATAGTCTAAAGCTCTATTATGCACTTTTTATTTTTTATCTTCTATGGATTTTACTTGCACAAAATCCAGACAATATTAGACATATAATACCACTTATTTTGTTATCAAATATATTAATAGCTTCTGCCTTATATTCATATAAATATATAATAATACCATTATTTTTAATTTTTAATTTGCTCACCATAAGTAACTTCTCACAAAATTATTCACCAATAGAAAATATTGCAAAAGATCTAAAAAATGAAGACAAGATGATTATTACTAATAGAGGAATAGAAATATTAAGAGTTCTTCAACCAAATACAGTAATAGACAAGTACTATTCTCACAGTACAAACTACTTACAAACACACAATCAAACAATTACTATTTCAACATTAAAGCCTAAAAATAAAAAATATAAAGAGTATCGAGGTAGATTTTTAGGAGAACATACCTATTATTTATATCAATAAAATCTAATAGATATATAATAGAACTACAATACTCGCGTAAAACAATATTGAATTTGCTTTCTTTTATTAATTGATAATAAATATCAATATTAATAAAACCTTAAGAATAATTATCATACTATCTTAATAATGATTATCAATACTAGGAATTGGAATGAAAACCTATTTAAATACTCTAAAGATAAAAAATACGTTAGTTGTTGTCAGTAATAAAAAAGACTTAATTAAACCTACTGGTTGTACTTGTTAAAGGAGATAAAATGAGTGTATTAGTAATAGGTGGAGATCAAATTTCACATATATCGAAAATGTTACAAAGTCTAGGGGCTAAAAAAATTAAACATTGGGATGCTAGAAAAAAAAGTTCTGCACCAAAGAAAAAAGTTCCCATAGATACAGACTGTATTGTCATGCTTACTTCTTTTTTAAATCACAATACAATGCTTAAATACAAAAATGAAGCAAAAAAGAAGGATATCCCTTTTATTTGTACAAAAAGAAGCATTAATTGTGTTTATGAAGAATATGTGAAAGTTATGAATATTAAAGATTGTAGTGAGTGTTATGCTGCTTGTGATAAGAGAAGTTGATGTTTTATTTTGACTGTAAAAATGATTTTATAGGTTTTAGCAATGAAAACGAATGGCTTCCTAAAAACTTTGATAAATTTACATCTAAACAATCACTTCGTAAACTTTTTTTATCATTAAGCAACAATATATTAAAAGATTTTTGCCATTTCAGTAAAAGAGAAAAAGAGTTATTAAGTAAAGGTACACTTAAAGCTGCTTTTGAATACAAAATAAAATCACTCATTCCTATTTCATATGTTAAACCACATAAACCATATAAACTATGTAAATCATTTAAACTTGATGTAGCTTCAAGTAAAGTCATTTTGCATTATCAAGAACAAAAGAAAACAGAACAAATTTTTGTTTCTAGTAAAACCTTGTTACCAGTTGCAAGATTAATATCACACTGTTTTATTAATAATCAAATGCAACTGCTCATGGATATAAATTTACTATTTCATGAATATGTTTATCAAAAAATATCAAACTTACACAAAGGTAAAAAAGTAATTGATGAAGGGGACTCCATAACAATAAATTCAGAAGGTACAACTCCTACAAAAATATATACGTATTGGAAAGATATTGATAAAAACAATCTAAACATAAATAAAGAAGTCAAAACAGCAACAAGATGTATACAAGATGGAAAGTACCCTTTAGTATATTTGGTTTATCCTAAAACTGCTAATTTTGACAAACATATACCAGTAGAAGTTGACACTTTAGAAGATATAGATTATAAGATAAAAGTCATACCCTATTCTCTACGATCAACATTAAGATAAAAATTTAATTTTAAGGATAATAATATGAGTACAGCATTATTTTATGCAAGTAGTACAGGTAACACTGAAAACGTTGCAAGTAAAATTGTTAAAGCATTAGGTGAAGATATCAAATCTATTGATATTTCAAGTAGTGGATGTGATGACATTCAAAATCATGATAAACTAATTCTAGGTATTTCTACATGGGGTGAAGGTGATTTACAAGATGATTGGGAAGATATCTGGGCTGATTTTTGTGACATTGATTTTAATGGCAAAACTGTAGGACTTTTTGGTTTAGGAGATCAAGAAGGTTATGGGGATGAGTTTGTTGATGCACTTGGCACTTTATATGAACAAGTGAAAAATGCAGGAGCAAGTATCGTTGGTTTTACTTCAAATGATGGATATGAGTATGAGGGATCAAAAGCTGAAATTGATGGAGAATTCGTGGGACTAGTTCTTGACGAGGACAACCAAGATGACTTAACAGATGAAAGAATTACACAATGGACAAACAGTATAAAAACATCAATACTTTAGTGGATGAAATATTAGGCATTTTTTATATATTTGCACCTACATTCTTGTTAGCAAGTTTAGCATTTGTATTTAATGATGAAATATTATCTTCACTTATAAGCTTTAGTGCAAATTTAGCAGAATATTCATTTTGAAAATCTTGTTAAAAAAAAGGCTAAGTCAACGACTTAGCCTTTTTTTCTCAAAATTTGATTTATTCTTGACAATCTTGGCACACTCCATAAAGTTGCATTGAATGACTTACTATTTTAAAGTTATTTTTTTTAGCGATTTTATCTTGTCTTTTTTCAATTTCATTATCCATAAACTCAATAATTTTACCACATGATGTACAAATTAAATGATCATGATGCGCTTTAGCATTACTTTCATACTTCTTTCCATCTGCACCAAATGCAATTGATGTTATTAAATTAACTTCTTCTAAAAATGACAAGGCTCTATAAACAGTAGCAATTCCGATATTGCTCTCTTTATAAATCTTTTTTATATCATTATAAACTTCTTCTGCACTTAAATGGTCTGTAGCATTAATTAAAACATTTAGAACAATTTCTCTTTGTTCTGTATATTTAAGACCTTTTTGTTTTACTATTTTTTTTAGTTCTTCAATTATCTCTTCGTTTTCACTCATATTAAGATAACCCTCCAAATTTTATATAATTATTTATTGCGTAAATTATACCATATAAACATCAAAATAATTGGAGAAACATATATTAAATTTTTAAATACAGCTAGATACTATCTCAAATTCTCATTTAAGATACATTTTTTTAAATAAGTAAAAAAAAAGTAACCAAAAATTAATTTTTGATTACTTTTTTTTCTTTTTTAATTTGTTTATTTTTTACTATACTTGGTTTATATAGTAGATGGTGCCAAACAGCGAACCCAACAAAGGCAACCCCTGCACCCACATGAAGTTTTTTCATAGCTTTATTTTTCATAAACATTGAAGTTACTACTGTTGCACCCAAAGTTGTTGTCATTCCAATTTTTGCAATCTCTTTTTTAATTTCTAAATCAAGAGCCATTCCCTTGTTTCCTTTTTTTTCTCTTTTTTATGACCTTATATGTATCTTTACAAGTCATAAGTGTTAGTGCTGCTGTTAAAGCAGTCGCTATTGGAAGAATAAGTGGCATCAAAATTTCCTTTTCAATAATAATTATCAGTATAATAGCAGAATTATATTTATATGTTACTGATAATCACTATCTATATCAAATCTATAATCACTTTCTAATCTTCACACCTTTCATTGAATTTAACAACAATCCAATTGTTGTTCCATTATGTAAAACTGCTGTTGTAATTGGAGTAAATAATCCAAAAGCTGCTCCTGCTAATATAACAGAATTTATTCCCACAGTTGCATTAAAGTTACTATTAATGAGACTCATTGTTTTAGAAGCAAGCTCTTTTGCATCAGCAACCGCTTCAATATCATCTTTTAATAAACTAACATCAGCAGTAGCTTTTGCAATATCAGCTCCTTTTGACATACTAATACCCACATGTGCACTAATTAGAGCAGGAGCATCATTAATTCCATCACCTACAAAAGCGACCTTATCACCATTTTCCATTAACTCTTTTACAATTCTTGCTTTATCTGTTGGTAATAAAGAAGCATAAACCTCATCAATTCCAACTTCTTTAGCAATTTTATCTGCTTTGTCTTTTGTATCGCCTGTTAACATAATTGTTTTTTTAACACCAAGTTTTTTCAATCTCTCAATAGCTTTTTTAGTATTACTTCTTAATTTATCTTCTAAGCTAATAGTCCCTAAAAGTTTTTTTCCATATCCAACGTATAAAAGAGTTATTCCTGTACTTAACATCTCTTCTATTTGTTTTTTATGTCCTTTAAAAGAGATACCTTCATCTTCTTCTAAAAAATGTCGGCTGCCTATTAATACATCTTTACCTTTTACTTGTGTTTTAACTCCATGTGCCACGATAAATTCCACTTCTTCGTGGTGCATATGTACAAAACCTCTTTTTTTGGCAGCTTTCACTACAGCTTCAGCTACAGGATGAAAGTAATGTTCTTCTGTACTTGCTGTTAAGTTTAGTAACTCTTCTTCACTCCACTTAGCATCAAAAGATTTTACATCTACAACTTCAAGTTCTCCTTCTGTTAGCGTTCCTGTTTTGTCAAATACAAACGTATTAGCACTGCTTAATGCCTCAACAGCTTTTGCACCTTTTATCATGATACCTTCATGTCCTGCTTTACTAATCGTTGATTTAAAAGCAACAGGAGTTGCCAGTTTTAGCGCACAAGAGTAATCAGCTTGTAAAACCGAAGCAACTCTTTCAAAGTCTCTTGAAAAGACGTAAGAAGCTCCAGCAAGACCTAGAGTAACAGGCACAAGTTTGTCAGCTAACTTAGTTGCTTTTAATTGAACAGAAGATTTTTCATTTAAAGAATTTTCAATATAATGTTTAATTCTTTGAGTAGCAGTTTCAGCTCCTACATTTTCTGCCCATATTTTAATACGGCCCTCTTCCATAACAGTACCTGAAATAACTCTGTCGCCACGTTGTTTTTTTGTAGGCTCAGCTTCACCTGTCATAGAAACTTGATTAACACTTGCTTCACCTGATACAATATGTCCATCAATTGGAATGGTACTTCCTGCACCAACGACTACAATATCACCAACATTTATTTTTTCTGTTTTAACCAAAACCTCTACTGTTTTACCATCTTCTTTTATTTCAATCCAAGCTTCTTCTACGTTAGGTTTTGCTAATTCTTTTAACAAATCATCACTTTTATGAACGGTGGTCTCTTCTATATATTCACCAAGTTCTAACATAGCATTGGTTGAATTTGCTGCTAAATAATCATTTCTCGCAATTGAAATAGCAACTGCTGAAGCTTCAAGTACTTTAGATGTAAGCCCTTCGGTAAAAAGCTCTTTCGTTCCATCTATTAATAAAGGAATGGAAGCTGCTGTTGTAATGGCAGCTTTTGCATTCATATTTGCAATAAAAGGCTCAATAGCTAATGCACTACTTGCTCTAATAAGTCCTTTTAGAGAGGGAGCACCTTCACTTTTACAATTAACACAAACAGCTTCATTTTTACTTTCTTTTAAAAGATTTTCCAAGTTTATATTTTGAAGTTTTTCTTCTAAAACAGATTTAATATTTTTTGTAAAATTGAAAACAATACATTTAGCTGCTTTGTTAACACGTACTTTTGTTAATCCATCTATTCCACTAAAATAATGCTTTAAAACATTTTCATCAATATAATCATGTTTTAATATATATAACTTGTATCTAAGACGTGTAGAAGTTTCATGTACAATTGAAAAATTTTCATTTTTAATCATATTTAAAACCTTTATTCTTGTGTTGAGTCTAGTTCTGCTTGAGCATCTTCATAACGCTCTTTTAACTCTTCCATTCCCATTTGAAACATAGAAGAACCTTTTGCAACAGTTTTGAACAGTGATTCTTGAACCTTTTTATTTGTCAATAAATATGCAGCAGCAGCCCCAATTAATGCGCCTTTAACAAAATCAGAACTGTTAAATCCACTAAGAGGATTATTTGCAGGATTTGTATTATTTATATCTTGTGCATTATTTGTTTTATTTTTGCTACTTACATTATAAAAAGGATTACCTCTTTTATTAGGTCTTTTGCTACTTCCACCTATAAATTTATTATATGGATTGTTATTCATACTATTCTTCACCTTCTAGTTGATTTACTTCTTCCATTTGAGGGAGTTCATCGTACGTTTCACTTAATTTATCATCTAATACTTCAATAGCATATATACCAGCCATTCCAACACTCACAGCTGTTAAAGCTTTTAATAATCCATTAGGTTGTCCAAGAAAATTTGCAGCTGCGATTGCACTTCCTGTTGCAATTCCACCTTGAGCTGTTTTTTTAACAGTATCTTTTACAGCTTCTGATGTACTGATTTTTGCTCTAGTAGCTTTTTTATAGTTAATTGTTCCTGATATAATTGCAGAAGCAATTGCACCACTAACTACATGTCCAACAACATTTCTAGGCTCACCTGTATTAATCTTTGGTATCATCATTTTTCCTCTTTTTCTATTTCAATTTTCTCATCAACTGTTTCTGCTTTTGATGTTACACATGTTTCTTTTTTTTCTTTAATACAATCCATAGTAGCTCCAACAGTACCTTTTAAATCAGCAGCAACATCTTTTGTTTTTTCAAAACTGCATGCTGCAATTTCTTTTGTTTTATCTACACCATACCCCAAAACATCTCTTAATTTTTCAATTTTATTATATGCAACTACAACGCCAGCACCTAATGCTATTCCTACTATAAATGGTAATGCCATGATAAATTCCTTATACTTCTTTTTGTTTTTCTTTACTTAACATATCTTTCATTACAACAGTGCCTAATCCACCAAGGGCTAAACCACTTAAAAGACCAATATTACTGTTTTGAAAAAGCTGCGCTATTTTTGCTTGATCAACATCACCTTGCATTGCAGATTCAAAAATCTCTTGATACTCACCTAATTTTGACATCATATCTTCTTGAGTTCCAAATTCTGACTCTCTGTTATTTGGTACAAAATTATAAGAAGCAGCAACTGCTTGTCTAAACTTTGGTAAATGACAATTATATGAAGCTGCTTGAAGTTTATATAAAACTTCTTTTACATCATCTTCTTCTATAAACTCTAAAAGATGGTCATACATTGCAATGTTTTCAATTTCAGCTGCAACACCTACTTCAAAACATTCAGTTATATTATTTGGTACGTCAACTTTTTCATACCAATCATTAACTGGTACTTCAACCTCATATCTCTCAAGTAAGGATACAAGTGCCCCATAATGAGCCTGTTCACTTTCAAGAACTTCATTTAAAACATCATGTTCTCCATGCTGCTCTATCATCTCACAATATGTTTCATATGCTCTAAACTCATCATAAACTGCTATTCTTAAAACTTGATGTAAAACTGGTTGTTCTAAAGTTTTATCTACTTTTTTATTTAAAAGTAAAACTTCATCACTATTTTTTTCCACTTATACAACCTCCTTTGCTAATTTGTTTATTAATATTGTTATATCATCTAAATTATTTCCATCAATCAAATCATTCCAACTTGAAGGTGGAAAAATAGAAGCATCGTATGAAATTGTTACTGATGCCACGATCTTATTTATCTTAATACTTTTTATTCCGTTTATTTTACTAGGTAAGTCCTCAATATCTTTTAAAGAAATAGAATTACTTTGTGTTGTTATTTTTGGATTAACTCTCACTCTTAGTCTTCCATTAACATGATGCACAATTGTAAAATATTTTGCTATTTCTATAATCTCTTGGGTTGTAATCATTTAACTTTTCCTTTTGTATATCTAATTTTTTCTAACTTAACTTTAATATTCACTTAAAGTAAATTCAAAATCATTCTCAAAAAGAGCTATCAAATGATAATCAATCACATATATTTTGGAAAGTGTATTCAGTTAACGCTTAACAATTCATTAATGACAATCATTATTGATATTATAATCAATCATGACTAAATTAGTTAAGTTAACTTTTCAAGCAATTATAATATTATTCCAAATTACTATGATAATAATTATCACTTAATAACGAGGAATAGATTTGAGACTAGATCAACTTAACAAAAATGAAGATGCGATTATTTTAAATATTGATGCAAATAAAACTTTGAAATCAAGATTTAACTCTTTTGGAATTACTAAAGGGACAAAAGTATCTGTACTAACAACCACTATGGCAAAAGAAACTATTGAAATAAAAGTAAACAGAACAAAAATAGCACTTAGAGTTTCAGAAGCTTCAAAAATAGAGATTGAAAAATGCTAAATAATACAACTTTTTCGAAATATAAAACCATTAAGATTGCACTTGTAGGACAACCAAATGTTGGAAAGTCAATGCTTATTAACTCAATATCTAATGCAAGGCTTAAAGTGGGTAACTTTTCAGGAGTTACTGTTGAGAAAAAACAAATTGAATTTAAATATAAAAATTACAATTTTCAAGTAACAGATCTTCCAGGTTCTTATTCTCTTAATGATTATACTTTAGAAGAAAAAGTAACAAAACAGTATTTAGAAAATGAAAGTTATGACATTATATTAAATGTAGTTGATTCAACAAACTTGGAGAGAAACTTATATCTTACAAGTGAACTGTTAGCTTTAGATAAAAAAATGGTCATTGCATTAAACATGAGTGACGAAGCCAAACATGAAGGCATCGAAATAGATGACGCCTTGTTTGCAAAAATTGTGGGTAAACCTTGTGTTAAAACATCTGCAAAAGAAAAAACTGGAATAAAAAAACTGCTTGAAACTATCATCCATAAATTTGAAACACCTAAGTTTAAATCAAAACTTATACTTTCAGACGTAATAGAAGAAGAGATCTTTAATTTATCAAAAATACTTGAAGAAAAAAACTACAAGATTGATGTAGCATACAGAGAAATTGCAATAAAATTATTGCAAGAAGATAAAAAAACTTACAAGGTATTTCATGATGAACCTATTTGGATTGAACTGCAACCTGTATTAATTTCATCTTTAAATCATATTTATATACATTATAATACTAAAGATTTAGAAGATATTTTTAGTGATGAGAAAAATGCATTTGCAAAAGGTGTGGTAACTGAAACAGTTATTTTTAAAGAAAGAAAAGGCCAAGATCTAACTTCAAAAATTGATTCACTTTTGATACACAAACTATTTGGTATTCCAATATTTTTACTATTTATGTGGATTCTGTTTCAACTAACTTTTGAAGTAGGTAACATACCTATGGAGATGATTGATAGTTTTTTTGCATCATTAATTGATACTACCAAGCAAGTTTTAGGTGACAACGTTTTATCCTCAATGATAGCAGATGGTGCAATTGCAGGAGTAGGTGCTGTTATTTTGTTTTTACCCAATATTGTTATTTTATTTTTTGGAATTGCCTTACTTGAGACTACTGGGTATATGAGTAGAGTGGCTTTTTTACTTGATGGTATTTTCCATAAATTTGGGTTACATGGAAAATCCTTTATTCCTTTAGTTTCAGGTTTTGGTTGTTCAGTTCCTGCTTACATGGCTGCACGAACACTTAAGAATGAAAAAGATAGACTTTTAACATTGTTCATCATTGGTTTTATGAGTTGTGGGGCAAGACTCCCTATTTATGTACTTTTTATTGGAGCCTTTTTTGGTACTAAAGATGCGGGAAATATTCTGTTTCTTATTTACATCTCAGGAGCAATTCTAGGTTTAATTGCTGCAAAAATATTAAAAGTAGTGGTATTTAAAAATGATGATGAACCTTTTGTAATGGAGATGCCAAAATACAGGCTCCCATCATTTAAGCTCATTTGGCACACTGTTTCAAACTCTGCGTTAATGTACCTTAAAAAAGCAGGTACTTATATTTTAGCAGCTTCACTTCTTATTTGGGTTGCTAGTAATTATCCAAAAAACCTTGATTTTGAAGAAAAAATGAACCTCAAAATTGAACAAGCTCTACTAGAAGAAGATAAAAATAAACTACAAAATGAATTATCATTAACTAACTTAGAAAACTCATACTTAGGAATCATAGGAAAGTTTTCAGTGCCATTTTTTGCTCCTTTAGGATATGATTGGAAAATGGCAGTTGCTTTAGAAACTGGACTTGCTGCAAAAGAAATCGTAGTATCTACACTTGGTATTTTGTATGGGTTAGGAGATGAACATGATGAAGGAAGTACTTCTCTAATTGAAAAAATTAAAAATAACATTCCTTTGGCATCTGCAATTTCATTTATTGTTTTTATCATGATATATTTGCCATGTTTAGCTGCCTCAATGGTTTTTGCAAGAGAAGCTGGTGGGTTTAAGTATTTGGCTTATTTATTTGTGTTCACAACAGTTACAGCCTGGACACTGTCGTTTGTAGTTTACAATATTGCACTAACGTTATTGTAAAATTAATAAAAGGAAATTCTCCTTTTATTAGTGACATCCCTCACACAAGCCATAAATAGTCATAATGTGGTCTTTTAATATAAAGTTATGTCTTTTTGATACGACTATTTGTTGTTCTTCAATTACATCATCCATAAACTCTATAATATTATGGCAGTTAGTACATATCATATGATCATGATGGATTGAGATATTTAACTCATATCGTTTTACTCCATCACCTACATCTAGTGATTTAATAATATTCATTTCTTCAAAAAACTTAACGGTTCTGTATACTGTTGCAATTCCCATATCTATTTTATACATATTTTTTGCTATATTACAAATCTGCTCTGCACTTAAATGTTCATCACTGAAGTAAAGTATTTTTAAAATATAGTCTTTTTGAATTGAGTTTTTAAAGCCCGACTTGGCAACAGAATTTTTAAAGTTTTTTAAAAATTGTTCAAAACTAACTTCATGTTTTCTCATTAATACACCTTTACATTGCAAATATGCTGCAATATTTTTTTAATTTATATAAAAGATCTTCAATAACTTAATAATGAGTATCATTTTCTAGTAAAATATTATCACTTTTCAACTTATTAAAACATTAATGATAATAATTATCGTTTTAATAAAGCGTTAAGTTTTAATTACTTATAATTCTGATAATCGTTTTCAATAAAAAAAGGAATGGAATGAATAAAATCATCACAATGTCAGTTGCAGCTTCTTTAGTTGTAACTTCTCTTTACGCTGCAAAACCATTTGCAAATACTAAAACAGAAGTTTTAAATAAAAAATTTATAACAGCAGGTGCAATGCTTGCGTATACTGAATTTGAATTATCAGGTGAGCCAATGGCAGAAGGTTTAGGAGTTGACTTAGATACACTAGACCCAAACGCTATCAACCAACCTACTGAGTTTGATTATACTGCTGGAATTGAAAGTTATGAATACTCTGAAGAAGCTATGTATGCACTTAACTATCAATCTAAAATGGGACCACATTTAGTAAATGGTTTGTTAAATGCAAAAAGAGGCGGAGATATGATGTCTTTAGCAAAAAGATTCGTACACTTTGCTAAAGTAACTGGAAATGATCCAGAGATTTTACCTTTAAATATGCATCCAACAGCAACTCCATATATTTCAGGTATGCCAGAATTTGCAGTTAAACCTGATACTACATCTGTAAACAATGATGAAGTTGTTGTTTTTAGACACGGAAAAGAATCAACAATTAAAACTTCAGTTCCTGCATATTTAAGAGATTATAAAACTCTTGCGTGGGTAGAAGATGGTATGGATAAAACTTTTAATCCAGCTGCCTTTGGTGCTGCTTTATTAAAAGATACTATGTGGGCACAAGATTTCTTAGGTGGTATGCACGTAATTGCTGATGATGAAGAAGTTGAAGCACTTAGCTCAACTATGGATCACGATGGTAAACACGCACTTGGTGTATCAAGTGCAGATGGTGTTAATGGTGCGATTTTAACGGAACTTGCTTGGGAAAGAATTCTTTATATGCAAGAAAAGTTAGGATTTAATGGTTCTAAATTAGGGTCATCTTTTACGCCTTCTTATGATGCTTCAAGTCCTATTTGGTTTGCACATAAAGTCGCAGTTACTGAAGGAAAGCAAAATGGAACAAAATCTGTA
>Ga0105351_1000488_pt1 | contig 18704 bp, 11 predicted proteins | sample EN4Hudsemesocosm_FD_83662 | JGI IMG/M metagenome (GOLD analysis project Ga0105351, IMG submission 83662) | Methane-oxidizing microbial communities from mesocosms in the Hudson Canyon - EN4B Hudson Canyon | ecosystem: Environmental > Aquatic > Marine > Cold seeps | place: Hudson Canyon... | reverse complement strand
TAAAGTTATAAAGTTAAAGGTTAAGGCTGAACTGAAAAGTGAAATTTGGTTACTTCTTTATAGTTTTCTTCGGGCGATAATATCGTATTAGGAAAGTTTTTATGGTTGGGTGAGTCAGGAAAGTGCTGTGGTTCAATGGCTAATCCTGAGCGGTTTGCCATTAATTTTCCTTTTTTACCTATTACGGTGCCATTCATAAAATTTCCTGAATAAACCTGTATGCCTGGTTGAGTAGTCGAAATAGTTATTTTACGACCCGTTGTCGGTTCAAAAAGTATTGCTTGCTGACGCATTTTTCCATCATAATTATTTAGCACCCAATTGTGATCGTAGCCGCCATAGGTTTTATCCTGACCACCAGCAAGTTTTAATTGCGGGTGTTTTATTCGGATGTCTCTTGCGATTGATTTACTTTTTAAAAAGTCGAATGGCGTATCTTTAACCGATAATAATCGTCCTGTGGCCGTTAAATAGGGCTCAATTTCGGTAATATAATCGGCATTAATTTCTAATTGATGATTCTCAATTGTGCCTTGACCATTACCATTGAGGTTAAAGTATAGGTGAGGGATGATATTAATAGGTGTAGCTTTACTCGTATCGGCAGAATAAGAAATGATAAATTCATTATTGTTGGTTAACTCAAACTTAGCAATGACAACTAACTCTCCAGGGTAACCTTGTTCACCATCAGCAGAAGTGTAAGTTAAGACTACAGCACTATCAAAACGACTTACTTGCCAGAGTTTTTTATTAAAGCCGGTAATACCACCGTGATTGTGGTTAATTTTATTTGCACCACCATTGTTGGTCGTAAGTTGATAAGATTTATTGGCGTAACTATAGCGCCCATGTTTGATGCGATTAGCATATCGTCCAACTGTTGCACCGTTATAGCAGCAATCATTTACATATTGCTCAGCGAAATCATAGCCAAGCATTATGTCACTAAATGCCCCGTTTTTATCCGGTACTTCTATTGCTTGAACATAAGCTCCAAAATTAGTTAACCTCACTTTAATGCCGTTGATGTTGGTTAGTTCGAACAACCAAATGGCTTGATTATTAAATTCACCCCAACGATGTTGAGTTATTTGGGGCCAGCTTTGAATGTTTGATTTAACTTTATTTGTAACTTTATTCTTAACTTTGGCTTGAGTAACAAAACTAGTATTATAAAAAAGAGTTAAGGTAATCACTAGTATTACCTTTGTACTGAGTATGGTCATTGATTCGTCTAGATTTTAAATGACAATAGTATTTTATCAGTACCTATTTTTTTATGCTTTATATTAAAGCTTTTATCTAAAACTGACAGGAGACCGTCGATATCACTTGTTTTGAATACGCCTGCAACTTCAACTGCTTTAAGGGCTTCATCATCAGCAAATTCAAAAGAGATATCTGTATAACGGCTTATCTCCTGAATTGCATCGGCTAATGAATCACCTCTAAAAATTAGGTTGCCTTTACGCCAAGAAAGCTTGGATGATATTTCATTGTTATCTGTTTTTTTCAACGTCTGCTTAGCGTTAGATAATGACTTGTTCAAGTTAATTGTCTCACCTTTGACAACAGGAATCGCACTACTTGAGATGTGTTTTTCTCCGACCTCACTGGTATCATTATCAACAAGTACCTTGCCATCAGTTACAATTAACTCTACTTGACCTTGCGTAATTTGAACATTAAATGCTGTACCAACAGCTTGAATGACTTTCCCTGCAGCTACCACTTGAAGAGGGCGAGATTTGTTATGAGCTACTTCAATATGCAATTCACCCTGTTTAAGCTCAATCACCCGGGCTTGCTGGTTATAATTAATATTAACTACGCTATTGGTATTCAATACCAGTACACTTGAATCAGGTAAATGAATGGTATTTCTTTCACCTACACCTGTTTGATATTGAGTTGTTAAAGTAGCGTATTGTGAAGTGCTCTTTAATGGTGATTGACTTGTTTGCAAGAAAAATACACTGACGACCAAAAACAGCGAAGCGGCAAGAGCTATCAACTTATTAGAGATAATTTTATGTTTTACACTCGACTTGGGAAATACATCGGATAAACGGTTAAGCTCGTCTAATTTGTCCCACATTTGTGCGACCTCAAACATTACCTTCATATTCAAGGGAGACTCATGTTGCCAACGCTGAAAGTCTGATGTTTCTTGACTTGTTAACCCTCGATCCATTTTTGCAACCCAATCACTTGCTTGGTCTAAAACAAGATCATCTTGGTCAGTTTGTTGGTGTAGGCGGTGTACATTACTCATAGCCACCTCCAAGTCCATTTTTTGAAATATTCATAGTCGATTCTTTAATCTTGTTTCTATTACGTTTAAATTGCATGCACTTTTTAGTGCCTGCTGAAATATGCTTTTCTACTGTACTTTCACTCAAGGCAAGCTCTTGTGCTATTTCTTTTTGTGAATAACCATAGACCTTCTTTAAAACAAATACTTTTCTACATTGTACTGGCAAGAGCCTGATAGCTTCACAAAGTTCAGCAAACTCATCGCTGGCCACTTTTTCTTTGTATGGGGTGTCTGAATTTGTATCTGAAATTATACGTTCAAATTCACTCCAGTCATCCACGCCGTCAACCAACTTAACATAGGCTTGTTTTTGATAATCTAAGGCTAAATTTTTTGCCGTTGTAAATATAAAAGATTTATGGGAAACAATAGCTTCAGGGTTTTTTACCTGGCATATTCTTACATAGGTTTCTTGCACTATATCTTCTATTTCACTTGGCGGAGCAATACGTGCGACAACCCGGCGCAAGCTTTCTCTAGAAGCCAAATAAACTTGTTGGAACATACTGTCTCCTGATAACACTAGACCTAGTTAGTATACATTGTTTTTTGAATGTAATTTTATTCATACTATTATGACGATCTAGATTCAAAAATCCGCCAGTGTAAATGAAAAATAATATTAATTATTGAATAATGGTTAGTGTTCTGACTATTATGTGTTTTCCTTTCCTTTACAGAATATAGGGATGTATTAGCAGTAAATGGACGAGTTTTACTTTATTTCTCGACCAATTGTCATCAGGTTGTGTAAATGTATTTGAGTGTTATCTTATAAAATGATTGCCGTATTTACTAAAACACTAAACAGGCTATTTGTCACCAAGTTGGCAAAATATTCAGCTCGTTTTATGAAAAGAAATTTATCATTACCTATAATCTCAATAGCAACGCTTCTTTCTGCGACCAGTTACGCTGATGTTAATGATAGCTTGTTTAATTTCAACCTTGATAGGCAAAATGCAGAACGCTCAATTATAATCTTTGCTCAGCAAGCGAACATCACCTTACTTTTTCCACACAATGAATTAAAGGGTATAACCACTAATAAAGTCTCTGGCTGGTATCAAATTTCTCAAGGCCTGTCGGTATTACTTGCTAGAACAGGTTTGAAAGCTGAAGTAGACAGCAATGGACAATATTCTATTGTTATAGATGACGTATTTATCAAGGCACAATTAGCATTAAATAAAGCTCGTGAACAAGCAAGGATCACAAAGCTCTCGTCTGATAATGATTCTACAAAAGTTGCCAAAATCACCAAAGTAAAATTATTTGAAAAAGCCAATGAAGCAATAGAAGTTATTACTATTTCAGGTGTTAGAGGTAGTATCGTTCAGTCACTTAATGACAAACGATTTTCTACCGAAATTAAAGAAACTATTTCAGCAGAAGACATCGGTCAATTACCCGATGAAAACATCGCTGAGGCGTTACAAAGAGTTAGCGGAATTCAAATGACTAGGGCCGCAGATGGCGAAGGTACCTCGATACAAATCCGCGGTATTTCAGATAATAACGTTGAAATTAATGGTCAAACTGCCTCAGGCTCTTCAGCTGACAGAAGTATTAACTTTCAAGATATCCCATCAGAGTTATTCTCCAGTGTTGAAGTTCTAAAAGTTGCGACAGCAGATAGTATTGAAGGGTCACTGGGAGGAACTATTAATTTAAAAACTCGCCGGCCATTAAACATTCAAGAAGATCAAATTGGTTCAATTACCGCGAAAGTTAAATATCATCAATTAAGCGGCGAGACATCGCCTGATATTAATGGCTTTTTGGCAAAAAATTTTAGAGATACTAGCATTGGTGATGTCGGTTTTGTCTTTAACTTTGCCCGGAAAGAAGTGGTCAGCCAAACAGATGTTTATGGTGGTGGTGACTGGAGTGCTGCTCCGGCTCAATGGTTTCGACGAACTGGTGGACAAATACCCGCAGGGAATACGAATAATAATCCATTTTTATTATCAGGGCCTTTCCAGTACTCAAATGGTGTAGATGGTGATGGTGATTTTGCTTATGGCATTGACGTAAATGGCGATGGCATCGTTAATGATAAAGACAGTTATTATACCTCTGGGGGCATAAGAACAAATTCCCGTTATGTTGAATCACAACGTGACTCTATAAACTTCACTGCGCAATGGCAACCTAACAGTGCATTAAACTTTTACCTTGATTACTCAAAAGCTGACAGTGCTGAAGATTTATATGGCTCACAACTGAGTTTAGCTTTTAATGCTGCCCGTTCATTTCCTGTAGATGGTGTAGACCATAAATTATCACCTATTAATAGTGATACATACATGCTAGAAAGCGGTTTGATAGGGGCAACGAGTGTTAGAATGGGCGGAACACCTTCTGTTAGGACTACCTCTCGAGAGTCCGAAAAAATAACACTTGGTATTGATTACCAGCTCAGTGAATTGTTGTTAGTTGAATCATCATTTAGTACTTCAAGTGGTTCAAGTGCCGGCAACCAAGCTCAGTTAAATATGGGCTATGATTGGGACTCAAATGGTGAGTTTACCGGAGCGGATTGGGCTGGTTTATTAGCTTACGAATTTGGCGGTGGGGCACTGCCCAATGCGGATTTTTATCAGTCACCAGCACATACAACAGATGGCGTTGAGCCCGTGAACTTTGAAGAGTTAGTGAAGTTAGACCCATCTAGTATTTCGTATGACAAACTAAGCTATTTTCAAATGCAAAGAAATGCTGATGATACTAAAAATGATGATTCTGCATTTACAGTTGATATAACTTACGATCTTGACGGAGATTTTTTCAGTTCGATAAGAGTGGGTACTCGTTTAGCATCACGTAATTATCATCACGCTGCTTTTATCAATCCTAATCAAAAGACGGAAATTGTTGTCGATGGTTTAGTTCAAACTATTGATATACAGAATGTTCGTGTTAATCCTCAGTCGAATGAAGATGTGGAAAGTATTCAGATTGCAAATGATTTATTACCGTGTTTTTCATCAGAAAGTATAGATGTTGATGGCAGTAATTTACCTAATAATTGGACCAGTACACGTTGTGGAAGCGATTTTTTTACCAAGTATTTTTCAATGCATGATATTAGAGCAATCAATCCATTATCAGGCTCTGGCTATTATGAAAATGAAGGCTCTCGATATGACGTTACTGAAGATACTCGTGCTTTGTATGTCAAACTCGACTTTTTCACCTATTTGAGTGATATGCCATTATTTGGCAATGTTGGTGTTCGCTATATTGAAACTGACACAGAGTCTTCTGGATACCTAGTAAATCAACCTTTAGCCGACGAAAAGGTAAGTTTTTCGTGGCTGACGCTATCAGGCAACTATCAAGATGCACTACCATCAATAAATCTTAATTTGGGTTTGAGTGATGTAGTAATTCTTCGTTTTGCGGCTTATGAAGCTATCTCTCGTCCCAGCTTAAAGAATATATCTCCTGGAATTGACATTAAGTTTAGCTCTGAGCTTGATGGTTTTTCCGGAACAGCTAATTTAGGTAATCCAAATTTACAACCCATTCTAAGTCAGAATCTTGATCTTTCTTATGAGTGGTATTATGCAAAGGACAGTATATTTTCTGCGGCTTTATTTTATAAAGATCTTGCTTCGGTTATTTTTGTTGATGCAGGTGACAAAAGCACGGTAGAAATCGGTGAACGTTCATTTTTAGCCACCCAACCTCAAAACTATGCTGGAACATCCATTCAAGGGCTTGAATTAAACCTACAGCATGCATTTTCACATTTCTCTGGCCTTTTTTCTCATACTGGGATCGGTATTAATTACACTTATACCGATGAAAATTCTAACAATTTTGATGATGAAGGAGATGCTATTGGCCGTGTAGGTTTATCCGAGCACAGCTATAATTTACTCACTTATTATGATGATGGTATTTTCAGTATACGCTTAGCTTATAATTGGCGTGATGACTTTGTGCGTAGGGCAAGTGTATCCTTAGGATATAATCGCCCTGAAACGCTACCTGAAATTGAGAAAGCACGCGGTCAGTTAGATTTAACGGCTAACTACTCAATTACCGACAACTTTAAAATTAATTTTTCTGCGGTTAATCTTAATGAGTCTAAAACAGAACGTTTTATGAAGTATGAGCAGCTCACTAATTATATCGCTTTCTCAGGCACTAAATATAACTTTGGTGTTATATACCGGTTTTAACTAGGCTTTACTATCTCTTTACTAAGCTTTCCCAACCCCATATCACGATAAAAAATTTACTTAAAATTAATTTTAAGTAGCGGAAATTATTTTGTTATTCGTCTTAATAATCTGACGCATTAATTTATTACTTTTTGCATAGCACATTACGCGGTTACAAATTTATTTTGGTGTCACATGAATAATCGCTCTGCAAAAAAAGTATGCCATAAACTTTATAGAGACAAATAATGATTAAAAAACTATCTATTGTAGGTACCGCTTTACTCGCATTACTGAAAATTACCGCTGCCAATGGGGCAGGTGAGCAAGATAAAGTTACTAATGAAAACCCGACTAAGCCAAACATAGTTATATTTTACATTGATGATTTAGGTTATGGAGATGTTGGTAGTTACGGTGCCATTGGTGTTGAAACACCTTCAATTGATAAATTAGCGAATCAAGGCGTTAGGTTCACCGATGCCCATAGCTCTGCAGCAACTTGTACGCCTTCTCGTTATTCCTTATTAACGGGGGAACATGGTTTTAGAAGTAATGCAGCTATCTTACCTGGTGATGCGCCAGCATTGATTAAGCCAGGTAAAGCGACATTACCTTCGATGTTAAAAAAAGCGGGTTATCAAACGGCTGTTGTTGGTAAATGGCATCTTGGTTTAGGTAATGGCAACGTAGATTGGAATGGTGATGTTAGTCCTGGTCCATTAGATATTGGCTTTGATTACAGTTTTCTACTACCAGCGACTGGCGATCGAGTACCTACCGTATACCTTGAAAACACTCGGGTGGTTAATCTTGATAAAAATGATCCTATAACCGTAAGTTATAAAGGTAAAGTTGGTACACGTCCAACAAGACTTGAACGCCCTGACTTAGCAAGAGTAGTGGCGGATGAGCAACACAGTGAAACTATTATCAATGGTGTTAGTCGCATTGGTACTATGGCTGGTGGTGAATCTGCACTTTGGGTAGATGAAGATTTTCCTGATGTATTTACAGATAAGGCGATAGACTTTATTCGAGAGAATAAATCTAAGCCGTTTTTTCTATTTCATTCTTATCATGATATTCATGTGCCACGTCTTCCGAACCCAAGATTCAGGGGGAAAAGTAAAATGGGGCCACGTGGTGATGCCATTGTTCAAATGGATTGGATGGTAGGTAAAGTGGTTAATGAGCTTGAACAATTGGGTCTTAGTGAAAATACCCTGATTATTTTTACCAGTGATAACGGCCCAGTGTTAACCGATGGCTATGACGATCAAGCAATAGAGCTTCTTGGGGAACATAAGCCATGGGGGCCGTTTAGAGGAGGCAAATACAGTGCTTTTGAAGCAGGAACTAGAATGCCAACTATTCTTACTTGGCCAGGTAATACCAAAAATGGTGTAAGCGATGCTTTGCTTTCACAAATGGATATTTACGCTTCTTTAGCAAAATTAGTGGACGTACCATTACAAAAAGATGAAGCCCAAGACAGTGAAGAACACTTATCAGCTTTATTGGGTAAAAAGACTATGGCACGAGTTGAGCTAGTTGAAGAATCTGTGGCAACAAACTCACTTAGGTTCAATCAATGGAAATATATCGCGCCTGTTAAAAATAACAATGTCGCTTCCTTTTTAGCCCATAAGAACATAGAAGGCGGTTTTTCGAAAACCCCACAGCTTTATGATCTAAGTAAAGATATTAATGAACAAAATAACCTTGCTGGTGATAATCCAGAACTTGTTGAAAAATTACAACTTCGTCTGACTGAGATTGTTAATTCAGGTTACTAATTCTGGTTGTTAGTTCAAATGGGGCGTGAAAGCGCTCTATTTCCAATAATAAAAATACCGATCATTGGAGTAAGTTATGGCTGTATCAGTATGTTTTTATCAAAGTTTTATAGAGTTCTTAAATTTAATTAAAGTAAAGAGGTTTCTAAAAACTTCAGTGCTTATTACTGGCGTAGTAGGTGGCTTGTCGGGCTGTGGAAATGAGCAAGTAAACGATAACAACACCAATGCTCTAGCTAATAATTCAACTAAAGTCTCAACTGAAATATCACTTAAGCCTTCAAGTGTTGAATGGGAAAACCCTGAAATATTTGAAATAAATAAGCTAGCTGCCAGAGCAACTTTTTTTGCTTACGAATCAGCTCAAATGGCTTTTGATAACCAACCAGAAAAATCTCAGCGGTATTTATCATTAAACGGCAAATGGAAATTCAACTATGTAGATAAACCTAGTTTAAGATCAGTAGATTTTTATAAAACAGATTTTGATGTCAGTCAATGGCCTGATATCGATGTGCCAGGCAATGTTGAAAGGCAGGGATATGGTACGCCACATTACATGAATATTGATTATGTTTTTCCTGCGAATCAACCCAATATCCCTCACAGTTACAATCCTGTTAGCGCTTATGTTAAGTACGTAGAATTACCTGATGATTGGCAAGGACAACAAGTAACTATTCATTTTGGGGCTGTTAATTCGGCTATGTACTTATGGATAAACGGTAAAAAAGTTGGTTATAGCCAAGGTTCAAAGCTTCCTAGTGAATTTAATATAACCGATCACCTTATTAAAGGAACAAACAAAATTGCTGTTGAAGTTTATCGTTGGTCAGATGGTAGTTATTTAGAAGATCAAGACGGTTGGAGCTTAAGTGGTATTGAGCGCGATGTGTATTTGTATGCAACGCCGAATAGCCATATTGAAGATTTTTCAGTGTCATCGGCATTAGTGAATAATTTTAAAGATGGACAACTTGATATTGTAGTAGATCTTGCTGTTGAACCAAATCAAGAGATGTTGATGGCAGTTAAACTCTTTGATAATGGCAATGAAATATACTCTGCTAAAAAACCTTATCAACTTAGCTCGCAAGAAAATAAGCAAACAAAGCCAAAGTACAAAACAGTAGAGTTTTCTTCTAATATAAAAAACGTTGCACCATGGTCAGCCGAAACACCTAAGCTCTTTCAACTAGAATTGACCTTGCTAACCAATGCGGGGCAGGTACAGCAAGTTATTCGTCAAAATGTTGGTTTTAGAACGTTAGAAATGAAGAACAGTTTGTTTTTAGTCAATGGTAAGCCAGTAACTATTCGTGGTGTTAATCGCGTAGAACATCATGCAATAGGTGGTAGAACATTAACCAAAGCGTCGATGGAAAAAGATATTAAATTAATGAAGTCACTTAATATCAATGCCGTTCGTACAGCACACTTTCCAAATGATCCCTATTGGTATGAATTAACTGATAAATATGGTTTATATGTGATGGATGAAGCTAACATTGAATCTCATAAATACATGCAAATAGGTAATCAGCCAGATCAAAGGCAGCAAATTGATGATTCTACAGTAGTTTCCAAGAAAAAATCATTTAACCGTGAAGATAATCAGAAAAAGCATCATTTAGGTTTTAAGCCTGAATGGCAAGCAGCTCACCTAGCACGGGTTTCTCGAATGGTTGAACGAGATAAAAACCATCCGTCAATAATTATGTGGTCATTAGGAAATGAAGCTGGTTTAGGCTCTGCATTTGAAAAGTCAGCTCAATGGATTAAAGATAACGATCATTCTCGCCCGGTAACATACGGTGGTTGGGGCACCAGAAACGGCCACTCTGTTGTCAGTTACTCTGAAATTTATACCCCAATGTATGACAGTATTGAAGAGCTTCAAGATTATGTCAAAAACACCCCAGATAGACCGCTTATTATGGCTGAATATGCCCATGCAATGGGCAATAGTGTCGGTAATCTAGATAAATACTGGAAAGTTATCTATCAACATGAGCAATTACAAGGTGGTTTTATTTGGGATTGGGTTGATCAAACTTTCCTCGAGATAAATGAGAATGGCGATAACTTCTGGGGTTATGGTGGTGATTACAATGATGGTAATAATAACAAAAACTTCTTGGCTAATGGTTTAATTCAACCAGATCGCACGTTAAATCCACATGCGTATGAAGTAAGAAAAATTTATCAACCCGTTGAGTTTACTTCTTTAGATCAAAGTAATTACAAGGTGGTACTTAATAATAGGTATAACTTTGTTGATTTATCACATCTTAAATTCACTTGGAAATTAGAAGAGAACGGCCTAGTTATCGCTAAAGGCAAGCTAGAAACACCTAATATAGTTGCTGGCCAACAAGGCACGTTTGAACTGCCATTCAACAAAATTCAACAAAAATTTGGGGCAGAGTACTTTGTAACCATAACTGCTTCAGAGAAAGTAGGCGATAATATATTTTTACCCAAAGGGCATGTAATAGCATGGCATCAATTTTACTTAACAAACAAGATAGCCAAAACGCAGCTAAAATATGTTGATAAAAGTTATGTGAGTAAAGGTAATTTCGATGATGAAATACGGCTCAATGAAACAGAAAAAACTCTCAATGTTTCAAATGAAAATTTAACGATATCGTTTGATAAATTGTCGGGGCTGTTAAACCAATACAAAGTTAATAATGTTGAGTTGATAGACCAAGGTTTATCAGGGAATTTTTGGCGAGCAGTTACTGATAACGATAAAGGTTGGGGCGCACAGCATAAACTCAAAATGTGGAAAAATGCATCAACTAATCAGACGCTTAATTCATTTTCAACTGAGAAATTAACTGAGACAAGCGTTGCTATTACCACAGTGCATAGTTTAGGTGATGACATTGCAAAGTTAACAACGCAATACGTCGTTCTCGCTAGTGGCCAACTAGATATTAGTTTTAAGGTAACACTATTAGAAGATAACCTCGTCAATTTGCCGCGTGTAGGTATGCACATGCAAGTAGCTAAACCGTTTCAGTTTCTAGAATGGTATGGTCGAGGACCACTATCAAGTTATAGCGATAGAAAAACCAGCATGGCGGTTGGTTTGTATCAATCAAAAGTTTTAGATCAATTACATGATTATGCAAGACCTCAAGAATCAGGTAATAAATCAGATGTTCGTTGGTTAACACTGACAGATGAACAAGGAAATGGTTTAAAAATATCATCTTCAATACCATTGAACATTACAGCAGTTCCGCTCAATAAATTTGATTTATATAACGTTAAAGAAGCGCCTCGTCATAGTGCAGCTGTAGCTTTCAGTGATACCACCACTGTACGTATTGATATGTTACAAATGGGTGTTGGCGGGGATAACAGCTGGGGAGCTATGCCACATGATGAGTTTATTATTCCTGCTAAAGAATATCAGTTTAATTTTACCTTAACGCCACTAATTAAGTAGATAAACATAATGACTATTAATAACTTAACTTTAAACTTTAAAATGAATTTAAGAAAATCGGTAACACTATTTACTTGCTTATCTTTATTGAGCTTGTCTTTTGTAAGTAATGCCAATCAAGAAAAACCTAATGTGATCGTTATAATGAGTGATGACGCAGGTTATTCTGATATCGGCTTTAGTGGTAATACGTTTGGGAAAGCTAACTTTAATACTCCTAATTTAGATAAGTTATCCGAAAGTGGTGTCAAATTTACTCAAGGCTATGTAACTGCTTCAGTATGTAGCCCATCTCGGGCAGGTATGTTAACAGGTCGCTACCAACAGCGTTTTGGTCATGAATATAATTTACCCGTAAAGCCTGAGCCAGGTGATGTTGAAAAATTTAATGGCATGAATGTTTCAGAAAAAACCATGGCAGATCACCTTAAAGCAGCTGGTTATAAAACTGCATTAGTTGGTAAGTGGCATTTAGGGCTAGCTGAGCAGTTTCATCCAAATAACCGAGGTTTTGATGAGTTTTATGGCTTATTAGGTGGTGGTAGGAGTTACTGGGAGCAAGCAGGTAACAATACCGAATACCGTAAAATGCGTCGAAATGATAGCGAAGAAAAACACCAAGGGTATTTAACCGACCGTTTAGGCGAAGAAGCCATTTCCTTTATTGAGCGTAATAAAGAAGAGTCTTTTTTCTTATACCTTTCATACACTGCTGTTCATGCACCTATGGAAGCAAAACCTGAGCATGAAAAATTATTGAGCCATATAAAAGATGAGCACCGTCGTACGTTAGCGGCAATGACTTTAGCGCTTGATGAATCTGTTGGCCAAGTCATGTCTGCATTGGATGAATTGGAATTAACTGAAAATACCTTGGTTGTTTTCTTAAATGATAATGGTGGTCCTTCAGATTATAATTACTCAATTAACAAGCCTTTTTCAGGTGTTAAAGGCACACTTTATGAAGGTGGAGTACGTGTACCGTTTGCTATGTCTTGGCCTGGCCATATTAAGGCGGGTACACAATATAACGAAGTTGTTTCATCGTTAGATATTCTACCTACCGCACTAGCAGCAGCTAAAACTAAACCAATAGGTAAAAACAAACTCGATGGGGTTGATTTAATCCCTTTTTTAAATAGCAAAACTGACCTCAAGCCTCATAAAACATTGTTCTGGCGTCGAGCTGCCTTTGCAGCTGTTAGAGATGAAAACCATAAATTAGTGCGATACCCAGACAGACCTGCCGTTTTATATAATGTAGCGAAAGATATCAGCGAAAGTAACAATATAGCTGATGAAAATCCTTTATTAGTTCGACAATTAATGAAGAAGTTATTCGCTTGGGAAAATGAACTACAAGCACCGATGTTTTTAACCCATTCTAAATGGATTAAACAAAACCGTGAGCGTTATTCTCGTTATACCAATATAGATAAGCAGTAGATAATTAACATGAAAAGATTGACCATTAAAAAATTGAATAAACCAGCACTTAAATTAGCAGTAGCTTTATTTTTAGCTTGCTCTGCACTTAGTTCTTTTATGAGTTCAGCTTCAGAAAAACCAAATTTTATCGTTATTTTAACTGACGACCAAGGTTATGCTGATGTTGGATTTAACGGTAGTGATGACATCATTACCCCTCATATTGATAAAATCGCCAAGGAAGGCACCCGTTTTACAAACGGTTATGTTACTTACGCGGTATGTGGTCCAAGTCGGGCGGGTTTATTAACCGGAAGGTATCAAGGTCGTTTTGGCTTTGGTCGTAACCCCATTATTGATCCAACAGACGAAACATCAGGCTTACCACTTAACGAGCAAATGATCTCTGAAGTACTGAAACCGGTCGGTTATACCTCGAGTATTATTGGTAAATGGCACATGGGCACTCATGAAAAATTCCGCCCAAACAAACGTGGTTTTGATCACTTTTATGGATTTTTATCGGGCGGTCATCAATATTTCCCAGAAGATCTCACAATTGATAGTATTGAAAATGCCAAAAAAAATTGGTCTTGGTATCGAACTAAAATAATGGAGAATAACAAACGTGTTGAGATTGATGAATATTTAACAGATGAACTTTCAAATGAAGCGGTTAAATTTATTGAACGCGAAAAGGATAATCCATTTTTCTTATATCTTGCCTATAATGCGCCACATACACCTTTACAAGCATCTCAAGAATATTTAGACCGCAATACTCATATTAAAGATAAAAAACGCCAAACTTATGCCGCGATGGTTACCGCCGTCGATGATGGTGTGGGTCGTATTCTCGCTAAGTTAGATGAACTGAGTCTTGATGATAATACCATGGTGATCTTTTTATCTGACAATGGTGGTGCACGCAACAATGGCTCAAATAATGGCGAACTTCGAGGTTTTAAAGGTGGCTACTTTGAAGGCGGGGTGCATGTACCATTTGCTGTACGCTGGCCGGGTAAAGTACCTGCAGGGCAAATTTATAAAAAACCAGTAAGTTCGTTAGATATTTTAGGAACATTTGCGGGTATTACTAAAGCACCTATTGCTAAAGAACGACCGTTAGATGGTGTTAACCTAATGCCTTTTATTACTGGCAAAGACAAAAGCGCTCCCCATGATGTACTTTTTTGGCGAGCCTTTGATCAAGGCACTTTAGCGACTCGTCGTGGTAATTCAAAAGCAATAAAGTCTGATAGAGATGGCAATCATTTGTTTAATTTAGATAATGATTTATCTGAGAAAAACAACTTACTTAAATCAGATGGTGAACTATACCAACAGCAAATAAAAGAAGTTCAAGCTTGGGAGTCAGAACTTATTGAACCAATTTTTAGACCGTTGCAAGGTCATCATGTGGGTAATAAAAATAAGAACAAGAAAACAAAAGCTAAGTAATATTAAAAATATAAAGAGAATGTGATGAAAACCTTAAGAATTAGCTTTTGCATCTTCGCCATATTAGCCAGTGCTATTAGTACCGCGAATGAGCAAGAAAAGCAGCCTACTAAACAGCCCAACTTTATTATTATTCTCACTGATGACCAAGGTTATGCTGATGTAGGTTTTAATGGAAGTAAAGATATTAAAACCCCTAATATCGACAGAGTTGCTAATGAAGGCACTAAGTTTACTAATGGTTACGTTTCATATGCGGTATGTGGGCCAAGTCGAGCCGGCTTATTAACTGGCCGATACCAAGGACGATTTGGTTTTGGTCGCAACCCTGTGATAGATCCAACAGATACAAAAGCAGGGATGCCACTTGAAGAGCAGATGATTTCTGAAGTGCTGAAACCTGTCGGTTATACCTCTAGTATTATAGGTAAATGGCATATGGGCATGCACCCCAAGTTTCATCCTAATAAACGTGGCTTTGATCATTTTTATGGTTTTTTAAATGGTGGCCATGATTATTTGCCAGAGCTTTTGATCCATAAAGACTTTAACTCAATACCAAAAGGTGGCAGACATTACGCCACCAAGCTTAACCACAACAATGAGGTTGTTGAGATAGACGAGTATTTAACGGATGAACTGTCTAACGAAGCAGTAGCTTTTATTGAACGTGAACAAGATAATCCTTTCTTCTTATACCTTGCTTACAATGCGCCACATGGGCCAATGCAAGCAACACAAGAATACCTGGACAGAAATACCCATATCAAGAATAAAAAACGTCGCACCTATGCCTCGATGATCACAGCTGTTGATGATGGTGTTGGTAGAGTATTAGCAAAACTAAAAGAAGTTGGTATTGATGATAATACCATGGTGTTTTTCTTGTCTGACAATGGCGGCTCCCGTAAACACCCTTCTAGTAATGCGCCACTTCGTGGCCACAAAGGAGAATACTTTGAAGGCGGTATTCATGTGCCGTTTGCTGTGCGTTGGCCAAACCATATACCCGCAGGTAAAACGTATGAAAACCCTGTAAGTTCACTAGATGTTTTAAGTACCTTTGCCACATTAACTAATGCACCTATTGCCAAAGAACGACCATTAGACGGTGTGAATCTAATGCCTTTTATTACAGGTAAAGATAAAGGGCTTCCTCATGACGTATTGTTTTGGCGCAACTTTGATCAGGGCACTTTGGTGACACGTCGAGGTAACTCTAAAATCATTCACTCAGAAAAAGTAGGTGACCACTTATACAATATAGCGGATGATTTAAGTGAAACAACCAACTTAGTAGGCAAAAACAAAGCACAGTTTGACAAACAAAAAGCTGAAGTTAAAGCGTGGGAAAAAGAGTTGATTGATCCAGTGTTTAGACCATTGGTAAAGTTTTCAAAAAAAGCTAATAAAGCTAAAAAGAAAAAGTAGTTCAATATCATGGCGTATGGACTGGGATAAAGACTTTATTCATATGTATCTAGATGGAAAGTTACTTAATACCGTCAATTTATCCAAGGCAGTAAATCCAGATGGCTTTAAACCCAAAGAGCCATTTCAACAACCTCATTATTTATTACTTAATTTAGCCATAGGTGGTAAAGCTGGCGGCGATCCGAGCAATACGGCTTTCCCCACTATTTATGAAATTGATTATGTCAGAGTTTATCAAAAGAAAAAATTGTAAATAGTGAGAGATTAATTATGTTTAAAATGAATCACCTTATATGTTTTTTTGTATTGTTTGTTACACATTTTGCGAATGTTACCAATGTATTTGCCGGTGAAGTAAAGCCAGACAGACCGAATATATTAATGATATTAGTGGATGATTTAAATGATTATCAAGGTGTCTTTGGTGGTCACCCTCAAGCGAAAACTCCTAATATTGATGATCTTGCCAATAGCGGTATTCGCTTTAACAATGCTCAAACCAATGTACCTGTTTGCCAACCATCTCGTAATAGTTTGTTTACTGGTGTTTATCCCCACGTTTCCAGGGATTACAACTGGAGAGCTCAGGCTAAACAAAAAGTACTTAAACATAACAAAACCATGATGCAGCTTTTTCGAGAAAATGGCTATTACACAATAGGCACAGGTAAACTCATGCATCGTGGTAATCCTAAAAGGTGGGATGAGTGGGGCAGACCTGTAGGTCATAATTATGGCCCTACTTATTTCGATGGTAAGGAAAAAATAGCCGTGCCAACAGTTCCGGCTCCTTTTAGAGAAATAGGCCCAATTGATGGCGGTTATGGACGTTTATCTGATGGTGGCTTTTCATCGGGCAAAAGAGGAACTAAGGGTTGGATGAACGGTTGGGATAAATCTATGATGCGTTATGTGAATGATAACGACCGTGATTTATTACCCGATGAACATCACGCGAAATGGGCATCAAATAAATTAACTGTACTTGCTAAATCTTTAGATGAAAGAAAAAAACAACAGCCGTTTTTTATGGCCGTAGGCTTGGTTCGTCCACATACACCGCTTTATGCCCCTGATCGATTTTTCGATATGTTTCCTCTTGATGAAATCGAACTATCGCCATGGATGACAGGTGACGATGCCGATACTTATTTTAAAGACAATTTCCCAGCTGATATAAAAGGCTTAAGGTATTATAAAACCTTGCTCGCCTCGTATGATAATGATCATGAAACTGCGATAAAACATTTCTTGCAGGCTTATTTAGCTTGCATTGCTTTTATGGATGAACAGGTAGGTAAAATCATTGATACTTTAGATAGTCACTCTGTATTAAAAAACAATACCATTGTGGTATTTACTGCTGATCATGGTTGGCAGATGGGGGAGAAAGGTTACTTATTTAAAAATTCAGCTTGGGAAGAGAGTGTCAGAATTCCGCTAATTATCCGTGAGCCGAATAATATAAATAATGGCAGTCAAGCTGAGCATCCAGTATCGCTCATAGACCTATTCCCAACCTTTATCGATTATGCGCAATTAACAGGTGACCATAAGAAAAACGCAAAAGGTGGCAAATTAGGTGGTTATAGTTTGCGTACCTTTTTAGAAAAACCAGAAAGTCTTGAGTGGCAGGGCCCTAATGGCGCTTTAACCGTGATAGGTAACTTCCATCAAGTAACAAAAATAGATGAAGTTGAGCAACAAAATTACTCATATCGAACTAAAGACTGGCGTTATATTCGTTACAGTGATGGTCAAGAAGAGCTTTACGACCATCGCATTGACCCATTTGAGTGGCATAACTTAGCTAAAGACCCAACAAAATTGGCCATAAAAAAGCAATTAATTAAAGAGCTGTTAACTATAATTGAAAAATGATTTTTAACGTTGTTTTATAAATATTAAGCTCCATTAACTTTTGAATATTTTGGTTCAGTACTATTTTGTTTTTACCTGACTTTTACATATTTAGTTTTACCGATCTATGACCTATCTAATAATGATCTCATAAAAAAGTATGAGTTCTATCATTTGGTAGGTGCCAAAATATAATAACTGTATATATTTCAAGTTGTTGTCGTATTCCAAATAACACAAATGTCGGATTGTTGTACTTAATGCAGATCTATAATCTAGTGGGCAATGTAACTAAAAGTGATTTTCTCATGAGTATTTGTAAATTAACCAAGCAAACATATAAATTAACTACCTTTAAAGCAATATCATTAATCGCTTTTTTCATCGCTTCAAGTTTACCTGGTTATGCAATGGACTTATCAACAAAATCTGATTTGGTTGATTCTCATTTAAGTGCTTCGTTTGGACATGCAACAAATAGATCAATTATCAGTCAGATTGGTAATAACAATAGAGCAATTGTTAATCAAAATGGCGACAACCTAGCGATCATTACAGAAATTGGTAATTCCAATGTTGTAAATATTCAACAAGATGGTTTTGGAAACAGCGCCATAGTGACACAAATTGGCAATGGTAACGACATCGAAGTTATTCAAGAGGGTTCTTTTAATACGGCCATAGCAACACAGGTTGGTGGTACAGGCTATAAAATTGAACAAATTGGCGACAACATGAATGTAGTTGTTACTCAATTTGCTTAT